>OIZU01000114.1_pt1 | contig 85271 bp, 77 predicted proteins | sample 1588661 | NCBI WGS metagenome assembly OIZU01 (sample SAMN03283257) | human gut metagenome | biome: human-associated habitat; material: feces | host: Homo sapiens | place: USA | collected 2013 | reverse complement strand
CCCACCCCTCAAGAATGAGGGGCAGGGGAGTTGAAGTGTCGAAGACACTTTTTTAAATAGACAAAAAATATTTGCTGAAATCCTATTTTTTCGGTATAATTTAGTAGGGCAAATCGTTAAAGTTTTGCCATAGTTTGTGAAAATAAAGACTTTTGTTATAGAAAGTAGAAAGAGGTGAATCATGCTAAAATGGCTTGATGAGAATCTGGAAGAATTTCTAATGGTAGCATTATTGATCGCCATGACAGTGATCATGGGAATTCAGGTATTTGCAAGATATGCACTTGGAGCGTCCCTTTCATGGTCAGAGGAACTGACAAGATATTTATTTATCTGGTCAGGCTTTATCAGTGTTAGTTATTGTACTAAGAAATGTATTTCCATTAAAATCGAACAGTTTGTAGCAATGTTTCCAAGAAGAGGAAAAGCATTGTTCAAAGTGGTGAACCACACGATCGAACTTGCCTTGTTTTTATATCTGATTCCATATGCAGTTCTTTATTTAAAGAGTGCATTTGAAAGTGGACAGGTAAGTCCCGCATGTCAGATTCCAATGTATTATATTCAGGCAGCCCCGCTATTTAGTTTTGTTTTAGTAGCATTTCGTATCGTCCAACGTTGGATCATTGAATTTAAGATTGTGATCCGCAAAGATGAAGAAAAGGAGGAAAAATAAATGTCAGCAGCAGTCGTATTTTTACTCTTCTTTATTTGTCTGATCATTGCAATTCCGATTTCGATCGCTCTTGGGATCGTATCTGTACTTCCAGGAGCATTTGATCCATCATTTACAGCAAGTGGGACATTTGTCATTCGTTCTATGCTTGGAGGAATTGATAGTTTCCCATTACTTGCAGTTCCAATGTTTGTATTATCTGGAATGATCATGGCAAAAGGGGGAATCTCTAAGAAGATTTTTGACGTTTTTGCGTTTTTTATAGGAAAATTAACGGCAGGAATGCCATGTGCAGTAATTGTAACCTGCTTATTTTATGGAGCAATCTCAGGATCTGCACCTGCAACTGTAGCAGCAGTAGGAAGCATGACAATTCCAATCTTAGTTCGTTTAGGATATGACAAGTCATTTTCAACAGCAATCGTAGCAGTTGCGGGCGGGCTTGGAGTTATCATACCGCCAAGTATCCCATTTATCATGTATGGTATGGCATCTGGGGAATCTGTAAGTGATCTGTTTATGGCAGGAGTTGTACCAGGATTATTGATTGGTGCCTTATTGATGGTGTATGCCATTTATTATTGTAAAAAACATGGAGAAGATAAGGAAAAGATCGCAGCAGAGATCGATCAGTTACATGCAAAAGGATTTATTGGAGTATTTAAAGAAAGCTTTTTTGCAATCTTAAGTCCGGTTATCATCCTTGGATGTATTTACACAGGAATCGCATCCCCAACAGAAGCAGCGGTTATTTCTGTATTTTACTCTTTAGTAGTCAGTTTATTTATCTATAAATCCATGAAATTTAAAGATATCTGGGGAATCGTGGTAGAAGGTGTGAGAACATATGCACCTATTCTGTTTATCTTGGCAGCATCCATTGCATTCTCAAGAGTATTAACATTGATGCGTGTACCACAGTCCATTAGTGCATGGATCTTAGGTAACTTCCATAATAAGATTGTGATCTTGCTTGTGATCAATATATTCTTGTTGATCGTAGGTATGGTCATGGATACGACACCAGCGATTCTTATTTTGACACCAATTTTATTACCGATCGTTACAGCAATCGGTATGAATCCGATTCATTTTGGTGTTATGATGGTTGTAAACCTTGCAATTGGTTTCGTTACACCACCAATTGGAGTCAACTTATTTGTGGCATCATCCTTAACGGATATTCCAGTGATGAAGATCGCACAGAAAGCAATGCCGCTGATTATCTGCTTCCTGATCGCATTACTTCTGATCACATTTATTCCACAGATCAGTCTGGCACTTTTATAAGGAGGTTTAGGATTTCATGAGAAAAATCATAAAAAGATCCGTCGTAGTTCTTCTTGCAGGAGTCTTATTATTCAGTTTATCCGGATGTAAGAAGAAACAAAAGAAAGACGAAGTACAAAGATATGCATGGCCGCTTGGAACTTCCAGTCCGGAAGATACGGTAACACAGCTTTATGCAGAGAAGTTTGCAAAAGAAGTTTCCAGATTAAGTCATGGAAAGATGAAGATCGAAGTTTATCCAAACAGTACACTCGGAGGAGACCGTGAGCTTCTTGAGAGTTGTAAAGATGGGGATATCCCATTTGTCGTACAGAATACTGCACCACAGGTAACATTTCTTCCAGATACCGCAGTATTTGACCTGCCAAGTGCATTTACAACGATCCAACAGGCACGAGCAGCTGTTGATAATGAAGAGTTCTATCAGAAGATGGAGAAAGTATATCAGAAGGGTGGATACAAATTACTTGGATATGCCGATCAGGGATTCCGTGTTATGTCTACCAATAAGAATGTTAAGAGTATTAACGACTTCAAAGGGCAGAAGATCCGTACGATGGAGAACAGCTATCATTTGAAGTTCTGGAAGACACTTGGAGCGAATCCAACACCAATGACGTTCAGCGAAGTTTATATCGGACTTCAGCAGGGAACGATCGATGCACAGGAGAATCCTTACGAAGTTATCGTTTCCAGCAAATTATATGAACAGCAGGATTATGTTGTAGAGACAAACCATTTGCCACATTATATTTCGCTGATCGTCAGTGATGAATTCTATAATAATCTGTCAAAAGACCAGCAGAAGATCATCGATCAGGCATCACAGACAGCGAAAGTGTATGCGAGAGAAGCATCTGATAAGCGAATTGCAGACCGTATCAAGATCATTGAAGACAGTGGTACAAAGATTGTGAAACTTGATACAAAGACACAGAAAGAGATGCGTAAGCAGGCACAGCCAGTTTATGATGCGATTAAGAAGAGTATCTCAAAAGATATTTATAATGCATATTTAAGTGGTGTAGAGAAATAAAATGAATGATATGAGACTAGAATTTTTGAAAAAACTGGTCTCATATTTTGTTTTCTTCTTGCTAATTGTAAAAAGCTGTTATAAAATAAACAAGATTGAACAATGTAAAGATGTAAAAAGGAAGATAAATTATGTTTCAGAAATTCTACCCGTCCGAAGATATCAGAAGTACTTATGATATTGATTTCGAACGATACTACAAAGAAGGATATCGAGGAGTGATCTTTGATGTCGATAATACGTTAGTACCACACAATGCACCAGCAGATGAACGTGCAAAGAAGTTATTTAAGAGACTGGATGCGATGGGGATGCAGTATTGTTTTACAAGTAACAACAAAGAACCAAGAGTGAAAGCGTTCTGCGAGGCAGTCGGTGGGAAATATTATGTATACAAAGCAAATAAACCATCGATCAAAGGATATGAGACAGCAATGAAATTGATGGGAACGGATAAGAAGAATACATTCTTCGTTGGAGATCAGTTGTTTACAGATGTTTATGGAGCGAACAGAACAGGTATACATAGTATTCTTGTAACACCGATGAATCCGAAAGAAGAGATTCAGATCGTCATAAAGCGTTATTTTGAAAAGATTGTGTTGTGGCAGTACCGTAAGAAAAAACATTAATGAAATAATAAAAAACATGGGTCAGATCTTTGTTATCTGGTCCATGTTTTTTATTATTTTACAATATATTTCTTATCTTTTAAAGAAAGGTTTGAAATCAAAATTATGATCTTAGATGAAATCCTGACGTTCTAATGCAACTAAAATGTCACGACCTTCTTTTACACCTTCGATGATACGACGTGTCTGAGCACTGTCACCGATATTAAGTACTTCAACACCTTCATAGATGAAGTGGTTGTATAATTCCTGAAGAGAAGGAGTTGCAGACTGCATTCCAAGACATACAAATCCATAATCGAAGTCTAATTCAAGATCTTTATAGTCATGTCTTACAATAAAGCTGTGATCTTTAACTTCTAATAAAGAAGCATTTGGATACTGATTTACTTTATTCTTATTCATGAATTCGATAGAACCAGTCTTAGTGATAAAGTCAAGGTTCTCACCGAAGTGAGCTTTCTGCTCAACGATCGTTACATCAGCTTTTCTAGGAACAAAGAATTCAACAACGTCAAGTCCTACATTACCACCACCGATCACAACAACTTTCTTACCAGATAAATCTTCTGGATAAGAATCTACGTGATCTACCAGATCAAAGATCGTAGATACATTACCTGCTTCTAAGTTCTCCTTTAATCCAGGAATATTTGGAAGAAGAGGAACGGATCCTGTTGCGTTAACAACGATATCTGGCTTGAAACCTTCGATAAATTCGATAGAAGCTTCTGTATTCTTACAGATAAACAGGTTCTTAAGTTTCATTGCACGACGTTCTAAGTACTGAGGGAAATATCCAAGACGCTGTTTGTTAGGCATCTTTCCTACACGTCTGGCAAGTCCACCGAGTTCTCCTGATTTCTCGATCAGAACAGTTGCACATCCAACTTCAGCAGCTGTGCATGCAGCTTCAAGACCAGCAGTACCACCACCAACAACGACAACGTTACATGGTTTCTTTAATTTCTTATCTTTATATAATGAACCTGAAACAAGAGCAGGATTGATGCTGCATCTGATAGGTTCATCCCCTAATGTTGCTGTACATCCATTGTTACATGAGATACAACGATTGATATCATCTGTGTTACCAAACTGAACTTTATTTACCCATTCAGGATCAGCGATCAATCCACGTCCGATTGCGATCAGATCTGCTTCACCATCTTCAAGAATACGGTTTGCAACTTCTGGCTCACGGATATTACCACTTGTCTGACAAGGTTTTCCAGTCTTTTCTTTGATTGATTTAGACATATAAGATTTCCATCCATCTGGAAGGTAATCTGCATCATACTGGTACTGGATAGAACATGTAAGTCCAGCAGAAACATCGAATACATCGACATAATCTTTGAAATACTCAACGATCTCTAATGTATCATCTAATGTGTTACCACCTTCAGCAAGTTCATCAGCACTGATTCCTAAGAAGATAGGAATGTTCTCACCAACTGTCTCACGAACAGCCTTTAACACTAATGTAGTGAAACGTGCACGATTCTCTTTAGATCCACCGAATTCATCAGTACGGTCATTTGTTGTTGGAGATAAGAACTGGTTTAATAAGTAACCATGTCCAGCCTGAATCTCAACAGCATCAAATCCTGCTGTAACTGCACGTTTTGCTGCTTCAGCGAATTTATCAATGATCGTGTAGATCTCATCTGTTGTTAAGGCTCTTGGAATATCTCCACCAACTCTTGATGGGATATCAGATGCAGATACTGGCTGGATGTTTGTCATCTTACCGTTAGCTGCAGAACCAGCATGATTTAATAAGATGCTGACTTTAGATCCACAGTCATGGATGCTTTCACATAATCTGTATAATCCAGGAATATAATTATCGTGGTCGATACGAAGCTGGTATGATCCGCTTGCCCCCTGTGGTGAATAAACACTCGCAGCTTCAATTGTGATCAGACCTGTTCCGCCTTTTGCACGCTGTTTATAATAATCAATGATTCTCTCATTTACTTCTCCGGTATGCTCAGCAAAATTTGTTCCAATGGGAGTCATGACAATTCTGTTCCTTAATGTCATAGATTTTACTGTGTACGGTTCAAATAATTTACGGAAATTCTTTGCTGCCATAATTATGATCCTCCAATTTGTTTAATAGTTTTCTAAAAATAATTATAGCAAAGTAAATATATAAATGCAATGAAGAATATGGTATACTATCCATAAATAAATTTTATGGATTTGGAGGGAATAGATTATGAATTTGAATCATTTGTACTATTTTCGGGCATTAGCTAAGGAAGAACATTATACAAGAACCGCAGATATGCTGTCCATTACACAGCCAAGTTTAAGTCATGCGATCTCATGTCTTGAGAGTGAATTGGGTGTGAAATTATTCGAAAAACAGGGGAGAAATGCAAAATTAACAAAATATGGAGCGTTGTTTTTACGTTATGTGGAGCAGTCGCTGGATATGTTGGATGAAGGAAAAAGGGTGGTAACAGAAACATCAGGAACCAGCGGTGGATTTATTGATATGGGGTATATCTTCACTTTGGGAAGTCATTTTATTCCAAATCTGATCAAAGGTTATCTGGAAGAAAAAGGGAAGAATCATGTTCATTTTTCATTTGGCCAGGGAACAACGAAGAAGATCGTGGAAGAATTAAAAGATGGAAAATATGATCTTGCATTTTCTTCTTATATAGAAGGGGAAGATGAACTTGAATTTATTCCGGTTGGTCAGGAAGAACTGGTTTTGATCACGCCAAAGGACCATCCATTGGCTCAAAAGGAAGAAATCGATCTTCTGGATACGGTTGAATATGATTACGTATATTTTACAAAGAACAGTGGATTAAGGCCGGTCATCGACAGTTGTTTTTCAAGGATTAAAAGGCAACCGACGATCGCATATGAAGGGGAAGAAGATTCTTCTGTGGCAGGGCTTGTTGCAGCAGGATTTGGAATTGCGATCGTTCCAAAGATTCCGCTTCTTGATACAATGGATGTGTGTGTTCGTCCGATCATATCACCAGAGATCGAACGATATATATATCTTGTACTAAAAAAAGATAAATACCTGACTCCGATTGTGAAAGATTTTATTTCATTTATCACAGAGCAAAGTGAATTTGCCTAAATTATAGAGGCAATGAATTGAAAAAATATAGGAATGTATGATATACTGAACAAGACCACACTTCGTTATCTGAGAAGTATGGGAACATTTAGTATAGAAAAGGAAAGAACAAGAAGATGAGTCAGTTAGAAGAAATTAGAGAGAGATTAGATCTGTGTGATAAGAAGATTGTCTCTGTATTAGAAGAGAGAATGGATATCATTAAAGAGATCATGGTCTACAAGAAAAAGAACGGATTGCCGATCCTTCAGCCAGAACAGGAAAAGAGACAGCGTAAGATGCTGCTCACACATGTGGATGAGAATACCTATAAGGATGAGATTCTTGATATATTTACTTATATTGTAGAAAACAGCAGAAGAATTCAGGCAAAGACATTATTTACACATAACATCTTATTGATCGGATTTATGGGAGCAGGTAAGAGTACTGTTTCTACATATCTAAGTAAGATCCTTGCATCCCCACAGGTAGAGATGGATGAAGAGATCGTGAAGAAAGAAGGAATGTCTATCAATAAGATTTTTGAAGAATATGGAGAGACATATTTCAGAAACTGTGAGACAAACCTTTTGATTGAGCTTCAGAAGAAGAATAACCAGATCATCTCCTGCGGTGGTGGAGTTGCGCTTCGTGATGAGAACGTTGCTGAGATGAAGAAGAATGGAAAGGTCGTTTTATTGACAGCATCTCCAGAAGTGATCTTAGAGCGTGTCAAAGACAATGATGACAGACCATTATTACGTGGGAATAAGAATACTGAATTTATTTCTAATATGATGGAACAGCGCCGTCCAAAGTACGAAGCGGCAGCAGATGTTGTAGTGAATACAGATTATAAGACGGTGGAAGAGATCGCAGAAGAGATCGTTGTGAAGTTAACAAGAGATGCAGATTAATCAGTAACATACAAGTTTTGCCCTTATTTATAGGCAGATGGAGGATGAGCGAATGCATGGATTTACCCAGTATACACCAACAAGAATCATTTTTGGAAAAGAGACACAGAAGCAGGCAGGAGAACTTGCAAAAAGCCTGAAAGCTTCCAAAGTGTTTGTTGTCTATGGTGGAGGAAGTGTTGTAAGAAGCGGATTACTTGATCAGGTAACCGACTCATTAAAAGAAGCAGGTCTTGAATATATGACAGTTGGAGGAGTGAAGCCGAATCCAAGACTTTCATTTGCGAGAGAAGCAGTGAAGAAATCCATCGAATTTGGAACGGACTTTGTACTGGCAGTAGGTGGAGGAAGTGTGATCGATACTTCAAAGGCTGTGGCACATGGGACAGCGAATCCAGATACAGATATCTGGGAGTTCTGGTCTAAGAAACAGACAGTGAAGAAATCTCTTCCTGTTGGGGTTGTATTAACACTCGCAGCGGCAGGAAGTGAGACAAGTGATTCAGCAGTACTTACGAATGAAGAGACGAAGATCAAGAGAGGTCTTTCCACAGATTTTAACCGCCCGGCATTTGCAATCATGAATCCTGAACTTACATATACATTACCAAAGTATCAGGTGGGATGTGGTGTTGTGGATATTATGATGCATACATTGGACCGTTATTTTACACAGACAGAGAATAATGAATTGACAGACGAGATCGCAGAAGGTCTGCTTCGTACTGTGATCCGAAATGGTGCGATTGCGATCAAGGATTCCCACGATTATAATGCGATGAGTGAGATCATGTGGGCAGGAAGTCTTTCACACAACGGAATTACAGGACTTGGAGCTGAGAAAGACTTTGCAGTGCATCAGTTGGGACATGAATTAAGTGCGAAGTTTGATATTGCACATGGGGCAAGTTTATCCGCAGTATGGGGAGCATGGGCAACTTATGTATACGATGCCAAACCATCCAGATTTGCACAGTACGCCAGAAGAGTCTGGAATGTAGAAGAAGCTGACGATGTGAAGGCAGCACAGCAGGGAATTCAGAAAACAGTTGCATATTTTGCATCACTTGATATGCCGACAAGTTTTCGTGAGGCGAAAGAAATTGGTTCAAAAACAGACGAAGAAGTGAAGCAAATGGCACATGGATGCGCCTATGAAGGAACCAGAACGATCGGTTCATTTAAGGTCTGTGATGAGAATGACATATACGAAATCTATAAATTAGCAAATAAATAGTTGATTCAACTATAGATTTAAGATAAAATAAGAAAAGATATAATTTAAGGAGGACAATTATAATATGGTTACAGCAGGAGATTTTAAGAATGGATTAACAATTCAGTTCGAGAATAATATTTACCAGATCATCGAATTCCAGCATGTAAAACCTGGAAAGGGAGCAGCGTTCGTACGTTGTAAATTAAAAAATATCAAGAACGGTGGAGTTGTTGAGAAAACATTCCGTCCAACAGAGAAATTTGAAAACGCTCATATCGAACGTAAAGAAATGCAGTATCTGTACAACGATGGAGAATTATTCTACTTCATGGATAACGAAACATTTGATCAGATCGCATTAGGACCAGATGTTATCGGAGATTCTTTAAAATTCGTTAAAGAGAATGAAAACGTTACGATCGTTTCTCACGCAGGTAATGCGTTCCAGGTTGAACCACCTATTTCTGTAGAATTACTTGTTACAGAATGTGAACCAGGAGAAAAAGGAAACACAGCACAGGGTGCTACAAAACCATGTATCGTTGAAACAGGTGCTCAGGTAATGGTACCATTATTCGTTAACGAAGGTGATACGTTAAAGATCGATACAAGAACTGGAGAATATTCTTCAAGAGTATAATCTTGTTATGAAAGATAAGAATCGTGGAATTATATGCATCATACTGTCAGCTTTTTCCTTTGCCCTTATGGCATTGTTTTTAAAGCTGTCAGGAGATCTTCCAGCGATCGAGAAGAGTTTTTTCCGTAATTTAGTTGCAGCGATCATTGCATTTATCATGATCATTCGCAGCAAGGAAAAGATTCAGATTCAGAAAAGAAATTTGCATTGGTTTATTCTAAGGTCCCTTTTTGGGACCTTAGGTATTTTCTGCAACTTTTATGCGGTAGATCACCTGGTGCTTTCAGATGCTTCATGTCTAAATAAGTTATCGCCATTTTTTGTTATTGTATTTTCTTATTTAGTACTGAAAGAGAAGATCACACCGACACAATGCGCATGCGTGATCGCAGCTTTTGTCGGTAGTTTATTTATTGTAAAACCAAGTTTCGCAGGCGGAATGACACCAGCAGCTGTGATCGGTTTTGCAGGTGGAATGTGTGCAGGGTTTGCATATACCTGTGTGAGAAAACTTGGACTTAGAGGAGAAAGAGGACCAATGATCGTACTTTTCTTCTCAACATTTTCTATGTTGGCGTGTGTACCATATTTGATCGTGGATTTTCATCCGATCTCAGCAAGGCAGTTATTCTTTTTGTTATTAACAGGATTAGCTGCAGCAGGAGGACAGTTTGGAGTCACAGCGGCATATACGTATGCACCAGCAAGGGAGATTTCTGTATATGATTACACACAGATCATGTTCTCAGCAATTATGGGGCTTCTCGTTTTTGGACAGCTTCCAGATATGCTGAGTTTTGTAGGATATTGTGTGATCGTTGCAGCAGGAGTGATTATGTTTCTTTATAATAAGAGACGTGGAGGGAATTAGATGAAATTCATATCATGGAATGTCAATGGGATCAGAGCATGTGTGAAGAAAGGATTTTTGGATTTTTTCAATGAGACAGATGCCGATATTTTCTGCATTCAGGAAAGCAAGATGCAGGAAGGCCAGCTTGATCTGGATCTTCCGGGATATCACCAGTACTGGAATTATGCAGTGAAGAAAGGATATTCAGGGACAGGTATTTTTACAAAAGAAGAACCGATCAGCGTTTCTTACGGTCTTGGGATAGAAGAACATGATCAGGAAGGACGTGTGATCACACTGGAGTTTAAAGATTATTACTTTATCACAGTGTATACACCAAATTCACAAAGTGAACTGGCAAGGCTTTCTTATCGAATGAAGTGGGAAGAAGATTTTCTTGCTTATTTGAAGAAGTTAGAAGAGAAGAAGCCGGTGATCTTTTGTGGAGATCTGAATGTTGCAGTCGAGGAGATAGATCTTAAGAACCCAAAGACAAATAGAAAAAATGCTGGTTTCACGGATGAAGAACGTGAAAAAATGAGAACGATCCTTAGCAATGGATTTATCGATACCTTCCGTTATTTATACCCAGACCAGACAGGAATTTATTCCTGGTGGTCTTACCGCTTCAATGCGAGAAAGAATAACGCAGGGTGGCGTATTGACTATTTTATTGTATCAGAGTGCTTAAAAGATCGTATCAGTGATGCAAAGATCTTAACAGATGTGATGGGATCAGATCACTGTCCGATAGAGTTGGATTTCAAATGAAAATTACCGACCGTAGATTGAAATAGATAATAAGAACAGAAAGAGGTAAAATCAGATGGTAGAATTAACAAACAAAGAGTTCTTTCAGGATTTAGATCAGACAATTGCAGCCCAATTATTTGAACAGACAACCTATCCATGGGAGATTCTTCCTTTGATCAAGGATTTTATTTTGGAAATTGGACCAACATTGTCCAAAGATGAATATGATCAGGTGGAAGAAGATGTATGGATCGCAAAAAGTGCAACGATCGCCAAGACAGCAACGATCAATGGACCAGCGATCATTGGCCCAGATACAGAAGTGCGTCCAGGAGCATTTATCAGAGGAAATGCGCTGATCGGGGCAGGATGTGTTGTAGGAAATTCTACAGAGATCAAGAATGATATTTTATTTAATAATGTTCAGGTACCTCATTACAATTATGTTGGAGATTCTATTTTAGGATATAAATCTCATATGGGAGCAGGATCTATCACATCGAATGTAAAATCTGACAAGACAAACGTTGTGATCAAAAACGGAGAAGAAAAGATCGAGACTGGAAGAAAGAAGATCGGTGCGATCTTAAGTTCTCGTGTAGAAGTAGGATGCGGAACTATCTTGAATCCAGGATCAGTGGTTGGTCATGATAGCAATATTTATCCATTATCTATGGTACGTGGATGTATCGCACCAAACAGCATCTATAAGAAAGCAGGAGAGATCGCCCAAAAACGATAAGACCTGTAATGGAGGGAAACCATATGAAAGGTGCAAAATATATACTAACAGCAGCAGTGATCACAATGAGCAGCGTGATGATGACGGGGTGTTTTAAGCCGTCAAAGGATTCTGTCGTGGAATCGAAATATTATCAGAGTCTTAAGGATGAAAGAGATAAACTGTCTGTTCAGTTAAAAGAAGAAAAGAAAAAAACAAGTTCACTAAATAAGAAGATCAAAGCAATCCATGCAACTTCTGGAGATCAAAAGATTGCAGAATACAAAAGTCGTGTCAAAGACAGCAGGATCATTAAAGTTGATTTTGCAACGAATACGATCAAGAATCAGAGTTTTGCAGTAACGAATATTCCAGTCTGCAAATATGTAAAGAAGATTGTAACTGGATGTAATCGAATGATCGGAATTACACCAACCGATGTAGAGAAGCAGTATAAACAAAGTTATTCTTATGCGTTGATCGATGAAGATAATACAACGTTTGAATTCAAAGTATATGGTGACAGTTATATTGTGTTTGATGAGATTCCAGAGAATGTTTATGCATATAATGGTGCGTCAACCGTTGGAGATGCGTTGATCGATGCCAAAGAGCAGAAGAATTACAGTAATGTAGCAGCAAGAATTGCAGATGCCCAGATCGTTGTAACAGATAAGAAGATGAAATTTAATGACACAGCGATCAAAGTATCTAAGATTATTGAGAAAGCGAAGAAGTTATCTGGAAAAGATGCCACACAGGATACAGCCTCATGGAATGAGTATCGTTTTTATACAAGTGGTACATTAACAAAACTACTTCTCGGAGATACTACTGTCATTGGGATTGAAGATAAGAATGGAAAACAGACTTTTTATCAGATCAGTGATAAACAAAAGAAGAATCTGCAAAAATACATGAAATAATAAATGAAAAAAGACGTTTTGACGTATTGAAAAATATGTCAGAACGTCTTTTTTTCGTGCTTTTATAAGCAAAGATGAACATAATAAAAATTTCTTTGAATCAGCTATTATAAATTTCTATAACGATATTTGTTGACATGTATACAGAAATCTTATATAATCCAATTCATACAAAACATACAGAAATAGTATGGAATTAAAACAAAGGAGAAGAAACCATGAAAATAAGACAACAAAGAACCAGAAAAATAAATATCTGTAAGAAAATGATCCTTTTAAGTTTCTGTATGATTCTTATGGTTTCTATGGCAGGATGTGGAAATAAGAAAAAAGAAAATTTTACGATCACAAATGTCTCTTATGATCCAACAAGAGAGTTTTATGAGAAATATAACAAAGATTTTATCAAATATTATAAAGACAAATATGGAAAGAAAGTTGAAGTGATCCAGTCCCACGGTGGCTCTGGAAGTCAGGCAAGATCAGTAGTAGAAGGAAGCAATGGTGATGTTGTAACACTGGCTTTAGAACATGATATTTCGCTGATCGAGCAGACAGGACTGATAAATAAAGGATGGCAGAAGAGATTTTCGAATGATTCTGCACCATATACATCAACGATCGTCTTTCTTGTAAGAAAAGGAAACAAGAAAAACATCAAAGACTGGAAAGACTTGATCAAAAAAGGAGTGGAAGTCATCACACCAGATCCAAAGAGCAGCGGGGGTGCCTGCTGGAACTTCTTAGCAGCTTATGGTTATGCGATTGATACCTATCACGATCAGAAAAAGGAAGAACAATTCCTGACAAAATTATATCAGAATGTATCCGTTATGGATTCAGGAGCCAGAGGTTCTACGACAACCTTTGTAGAAAATAAAAAAGGTGATGTCTTGATCGCATGGGAGAATGAAGCAATTCAGACAGTTAAGAATTATCCAGGCAAATACGAGATCATAACACCAAGCATCAGTATCTTGGCACAGCCAAGTGTCAGCCTTGTTGATGATAACGTAAAGGTCAATGGAACAAAGAAGATCGCAACAGAGTATTTAAAATATCTCTACAGTGACAAAGCACAGAAACTCGCAGCCGAAGAAGGATACCGGCCATCGAATGAAACAATCTTAAAACAGTACAAAGATAAATTTAATCTGAACATGAAACTATATAAGATCAGTGATTTTGGAGGATGGGATCAGGCTTACAAGAAATATTTTGAAGATGGAGCGTTGTTTGACAAGATTTATACAAACCAATAAAAAGGCAGGAATGAAGATGAGTAATACAAATAACGAGAATAATACATTAAAAAAAGCGAAAAAAGCAAGAGTCATTCCAGGGTTCGGATTAACGATGGGGGTGACAGTAACGATGTTATCATTGATCGTACTGATCCCATTAGCATCCGTATTTGCATACGCACTAAAATTATCGCCGAATGAATTCTTCACATTAATATCGAAAGAAACAGTAAGAAATGCATTTATCACAAGTATCGGAAGTTCGTTTATTGCAGCATTGATCAATGTTGTGTTTGGGCTGATCATCGCATGGGTGCTTGTAAAGTATGAATTTCCAGGGAAACGATTAATGGATGGGATGATCGAACTTCCTTTTGCACTGCCAACCGCAGTTGCTGGTATTACATTATCAAAAATGTATGCGGAAGATGGAATGATCGGACGATATTTTGCACACTTTGGGATTAAGATTTCTTATACAAGGATCGGACTTTTGATCGCACTTGTGTTTATTGGAATTCCATTCATCGTAAGAGCGGTTCAGCCAGTGCTTGAGAAAATGGATGATCAGTATGAAGAAGCAGCGTATATGTTAGGTGCAACACCGACAAGAACATTCTTCAAAGTTATTTTACCCGAATTAAGACCTGCATTATTAACAGGATTTGGACTGGCATTTGCAAGGGGGATCGGAGAATACGGAAGTGTGATCTATATCTCAGGGAACAGTGCCAAGGAACATACACAGATGATCTCTTATGTGATCATGCAGAAATTAAACTATATCGACTATAAAAGTGCAACAGCCATTGCCCTTGTCATGCTGATCATTTCCTTTGTGATGTTATTTGTGATCAATATCATACAGGTAAGACAGGCAAGAAGAGTCAATGCACAGTAAGGAGGAAGATCATGAATGAACAGCAGAAATTTGAAAAAAGAAAACAGCGAACGAAGATCATCCTGATCACGATCAGTGCTTTATTTATGATCGTTATGCTGGTCTTACCATTATTTTCCGTTATTACAAATTCATTAAGCGAGGGATTTAAATTCTATGTAAATTCCATTTCGACGGATTATGTAAAAAGTGCCTTATTTGTAACGATTCTGGCAACGCTTGTTGCGGTAGCGATCAATACATTTTTCGGGATCATGGCAGCATTTTTATTGACCAAATTCAGTTTCAAAGGAAAACAGGTTTTAGCAACATTGATCGATATTCCATTTTCCATTTCACCAGTTATCGTAGGACTTGCATTCTTGATGACATTTGGAAGACTTGGATGGACATATCCAGCGATCCGAGCGATCAACAGCTTCTTTGGAACGAATATCCGGATTGCATTTGCAATCCCAGGAGTTATCTTAGCAACCATCTTCGTTACTTTTCCATTTGTATCAAGAGAGATCATACCGATCTTAAACTCACAGGGAAAAGACGAAGAAGAAGCAGCTGCACTGATGGGAGCCAGTGGATTTACGATCTTTCGAAAGATCACACTTCCTCAGATGAAATGGGGATTGATCTACGGGATCATCTTATGTAGTGCTAGAGCATTAGGAGAATTTGGAGCAGTCAATGCACTTTCTAAAACAAGGGGTGAGACATTTACCTTACCATTGGAGATTGACGCTTTATATATGTCAGGAACATCATCATCGATCACGGCAGCCTTTGCAGTATCATCAGTTTTAGTATTGATCGCAGTCGTTGTACTGATCTTAAGAAATATCGCATGGTACCGCTCACAGGACAGACAACAGGGAAAGGACGGAAGATAAAATGTATGTCGAAATGAGAAATATCTATAAACAATACGGAAACTTCCGGGCATCAGATAATGTAAGTTTTGGAATTGAAAAAGGGAAACTTGCAGCGTTGCTTGGGCCAAGTGGAAGTGGAAAGACAACCCTGCTTCGAATGATCGCAGGATTGGAAAATCCAAATGCAGGAGATATCTTTATTGATGGAAAGAGAGTCAATGATATTCCGGCAGCAAAACGAGGAATTGGATTTGTATTTCAAAGTTATGCACTATTCCGATATATGACAGTCTTTGATAATATCGCATTTGGACTAGAGATTGCAAAAATGCCGAAGAAACAGATCAAAGAACGAGTTTTTGAATTACTGGAATTAACGGGGTTATCAGGACTTGAAAATAGATATCCGAACCAGTTATCTGGCGGGCAGAGACAGAGAGTTGCATTTGCAAGAGCATTGGCTCCAAATCCACAGGTATTACTTCTTGATGAACCATTTGCAGCGATCGATGCAAAAGTAAGATCAGAGCTTCGACTCTGGCTAAAAGAAATGGTATCAAAGCTTGGTATCACAAGCATTTTCGTTACACATGATCAGGATGAAGCTGTAGAGGTTGCTGATGAGATCTTGATTACAAATCATGGAAAGATTGAGCAGATGGGAAGCCCATTAGAGATTTATAAATCACCAAAGACGCCATTTGTAGCCCAGTTTGTTGGAAGATCATCCATCGTAGAAAATTATGAATCCTTAAAAGGATTTGAAAAAATAGAACATGCACAGAAAGCGATCGTCAGACCAGAATTCCTTGAGTTAGCAAAAAAAGGGGAATTAAAACGATATATGAGTGCATCAGAAAAAGGAATTGTAGAAGATGTGATCTTTAGTGGAAGTCGACTGGATGTAGTTGTAAATATCAATGGAATCAAAGTGACAGCTGAGAGATCTTTGGAAAAGGATCCGGTAAGCGTTGGAGAAGAAGTTGATATCATTATTTACCGTTTATATGTATTTGATGAAAAGGAAACTTATTTATTAGAGAATAAAGAAATGCAGGAAGGCGATGTCTTCTATATTTAAGAAATATACCAGAAAGGACCGATTATGGAAATTACAAAACAACAGATCATACATACCGATGTCCTGATCATCGGAGGCGGAACAGCTGGATGTTATGCGGCACTTACGATCAGGGAAAAAAGTGATGCAAAGATCGTCATTGCCGAGAAAGCCAATATCAAACGAAGCGGGTGCTTAGCAGCTGGAGTTAATGCGATCAATGCTTATATCGTAAAGGGAAGAAAACCACAGGATTATGTTGATTATGCGAGGAAAGATGCAGACGAGATTGTACGAGGTGACCTGCTTCTTACAATGTCAGAACATTTAAATGAAGTGACAAGCAAGATGGAACAGTTAGGATTGGTTATTTTAAAGGATGAAAATGGTGACTATGTTGCCAGAGGAAATCGAAATATTAAGATCAATGGAGAAAATATCAAGCCAATCCTTGCAGATGCAGTAAATCAGCTAGATAACGTAGAGGTGATCAATCATTTGAATATCACCGATTATATTGTGGAAGATAACACGATCAAAGGAGCCTTCGGTTTCCATATGGAAAATGGAACAGCTTATGAGATCCGTGCCAAGAAAGTACTTTGTGCAACTGGAGGGGCAGCAGGGCTTTATAAGCCAAATAATCCAGGATTTTCAAGACATAAGATGTGGTATCCACCATTTAACACTGGTGCCGGATACGCAATGGGAATTGATGCTGGAGCTGAGATGACAACCTTTGAGATGCGTTTTATCGCATTAAGGTGTAAAGATACGATCGCGCCAACGGGAACGATCGCACAGGGAGTCGGGGCAAAGCAGGTAAACGCTAAAGGAGAGATTTACGAAGATAAATACGGAATCACAACTTCTCAGCGTGTCTATGGAACAATACAGGAAAATCTGGAAGGAAGAGGCCCTTGTTACCTAAGAACCGAAGGAATTGAGAAGGAAAAAGATACAGACCTTAAGAAAGCATATTTAAATATGGCACCAAGCCAGACCTTAAAATGGATCGAGCAAGGCAAAGATCCAAGTGAACAAAATGTAGAGATTGAGGGAACGGAACCATATATCGTGGGTGGACATACTGCCAGTGGTTACTGGGTAAACACAAATCGAGAGACAACAATCCATGGGCTGTACGCAGCCGGAGATGTCGCAGGTGGATGCCCACAGAAATATGTGACAGGAGCTTTGGTAGAAGGTGAGCTCGCAGCACTGGATATCGTAGAGAAATTAAAAGATCAGACGTTTGATATAACAGATAACAAAGAAGAACAGTTATTAGACGAGAAAGTCAAAGAATACAACAATATTTTATCAGACAAAGACAGTATTTTTACGATCGAGCAAATGGAAGAAGCGATGCAGAAAGTCATGGATGCTTATGCAGGCGGAATTTCAAGTCATTATCAGTTTAATGAAAACTGCCTAAATCTCGCAAAAGAAAAGATCAATAATCTGATCACATTATCTGGACAGTTAAGTGCTCAGGATTACCATGAATTAATGTTTTATTATGAACTAAAAGAACGATTAACGATCTGTCTGACTCTGATCGAACATTTAAAAGCAAGAAAAGAGACAAGATGGCACAGTTTTGCAGAAAATCTTGATCATCCACAAAAGAGTGATGATTGGAAAAAATACGTCAATACAAAGAAAGTGGAAGGAAAGATCAAAGTCATCTTACGAGAACTAGTAAAGGAGGATGAGTACTATGAGCATCAGAATTAACAAAAATAAATGTGTTGGATGCAAACGATGCTTAGACGTCTGTCCTGGAAGTTTGATAAAGACCGATGCAACTGGCAAAGCATACATCAAATATCCAAAAGACTGCTGGGGATGTACATCCTGCTTAAAAGAATGTAAAACAGGAGCCATCGCATTTTTCCTAGGAGCCGATATCGGTGGAATGGGAAGTGAAATGACAGTTAACGAAAGCAAAGATACGATTCTCTGGAAGATCAAAAAATATACCGGAGAAGAACAAACCATAGAGATCAACAAGAAAGATTCAAACAAATATTAGATTGGAGGACATCAAAATGAGCGAATTATCACATCTTGACCAGTTGGAGGCGGAAGCAATCTACATCATCCGAGAAGTTGCAGCTTCTTGTGAAAAACCAGTTATGCTATATTCTATCGGAAAAGACAGCTCAGTTATGTTACATTTAGCATTAAAAGCATTCTATCCGGAGAAACCACCATTTCCATTTTTACATGTTAATACAACATGGAAATTCAAAGAAATGATCAAATTCCGTGATGAAACAGCAAAGAAATACGGATTAGAAATGATAGAATACATCAATGAAGATGGTGTAAAACAGGGGGTTAATCCATTTGATAGTGGAGCCGCTTACACAGATATCATGAAAACACAGGCCCTAAAGCAGGCGTTAAATAAATATGGATTTACCGCTGCATTTGGAGGTGGACGTCGTGATGAAGAAAAATCTCGTGCAAAAGAAAGAATCTTCTCTTTTAGAAATGAAAATCAGGCATGGGATCCAAAGAACCAGAGACCAGAAATGTGGAAATTATATAACTCTAAGATCAAAAAAGGAGAAAGCATTCGTGTATTCCCAATCTCTAACTGGACAGAGACAGATATCTGGAAATATATCAAACGCGAGAAAATTGATATCGTTCCATTATATTTTGCAAAAGAACGCCCAGTGATCGAGAGAGATGGAAATATCATCATGGTCGATGATGACAGATTAAAATTAAGACCAGATGAGAAGATCGAATACAAGAGTGTGAGATTTAGAACCCTTGGATGTTATCCATTAACTGGAGGAGTGGAATCAAAAGCCTCAACACTTGATGAGATCATTGACGAGACATTAAGTGCGGTTTCTTCAGAAAGAACAACCAGAGTTATTGATAATGAAGCAGCAGGAAGCATGGAAAGAAGAAAGAGAGAGGGGTATTTCTAAGATGATAGGATTATTAAAATTTATTACTTGCGGTAGTGTAGATGATGGAAAATCTACACTGATCGGGCATATTTTATATGATTCAAAGTTATTATATACAGACCAGGAAGAAGCATTAGAGTTAGACAGTAAAGTTGGAAGCCGTGGTGGAAAGATCGACTATTCTTTATTACTTGACGGATTAATGGCAGAAAGAGAACAGGGAATTACGATCGACGTTGCCTACCGTTATTTTACAACAGAAAAAAGAAGTTTTATCGTAGCAGATACACCAGGACATGAAGAATATACAAGAAACATGGCTGTAGGAGCATCCTTTGCAGATTTAGCAGTCATCTTAATCGATGCATCCCAAGGAGTATTAGTACAGACAAGACGCCACGCAAGAATCTGCGCCTTAATGGGAATCAGACACTTCGTATTTGCAGTCAATAAAATGGACCTTGTAAAATATGATCAGGAAACATTCCGAAAGATCGAGGAACAGATCAAAGAATTACAAGAAGAATTATCACTTGCAAATGTAAAGATCATCCCAGTATCTGCAACAGAAGGAGATAATGTTACAACAAAATCAGATAACATTCCATGGTATACAGGAGAACCATTACTAGAATACCTAGAAACGGTGGATGTACGAGAGAAATCTGAAGAAGAAGGATTCTACATGCCAGTTCAGAGAGTATGCCGTCCAAACCACACATTCCGTGGATTCCAGGGACAGATCGAATCCGGACAGATTTCTGTCGGAGATGAGATCGTGACATTACCAAGCAAAGAACATGCAAAGGTTAAGAGTTTATTAATTGGTGATAAAGATGCACAGACAGCTGAAAAAGGCCGTCCAGTAACGATTCAGTTAGACCGTGAAGTTGATGTATCAAGAGGATGCGTACTGGCCAATAAAACAGAACTTCCAGTCAGCAAATCATTTACAGCGACAGTTCTTTGGATGGATGACGGAGAATTGTTACCAGGAAAAGAATATTTCGTAAAGATCGGAACAAAAGAAATTCCAGGAATCGTAACAAATATTCAGTACAAGATCGATGTCAACACAGGAGAATACATTCCAGCAAACAACTTAAGAAAGAATGAGATCGCAGTATGTGATGTTATCTTGCAGGAAGAAATTGTCTTAGACGAATTTGATGATCATAAAGCCTTAGGAGAGCTGATATTGATCGACCGTATCACAAACATGACATCTGCATGCGGAGTGATCAAAAATTCCGAAGTTGACGAAGAAACAGACCTAAAATGCGTCTTTGCACATGGAAAATTAAAAGCCAATGGAGACATCTTTGAAGAATTCTACTACAACATGGAAAGTATGACAGTCACAAAGATCAAACCATCTGGAAAATCCTACACGATCGGAGATGAAATTCCAGTAGAAGGAGAAAGCTATCAGTATCCAGACTACTTTGATGTCATCGTATTCAGAGACAAAGTAGCCGTACAGATCAGAGACAGAAAAGTATCAGCAATTCTTCCAATTGAAGAATACGAATACAAAGGCCTGCCACTGATCAATGGACGAGGATTTAAGATTCTGGTTGATTCCAAAGAAAAAGCAGACAAACTGTTTGCAGAATTAAAAGAACAAGGATATAAACCAGGAAGCGAATTCTTTAACCGTTGGTTACAGTTTGAAGCATATCGTAAGATTGTGTTTAGGGATAGTATTTACTAATTAAATTGTAATTGTATAACGGAAATGTATCGAGTATTCATAAAAACATAAAAAAGATAGAGGTACGAAAAACGAATTTCATTGACGGATTTTTTGCAAAACGCTGATTCGCCAACACTCCTGCACAACTCACTGCGTTCAAACAGTGCCCGTGTTGGCTGCGATTTTGCAAAAAATCCTATGGAATTCTATCATTTCGTACCTCTATCTTTTTTTATGTTTTTATGAATACCTGAAGACATTCTCGTATAAAATTAAGAATTTTCAAACGGAAGGGTGTGTATGTTAGACGTTATTGGTTTTCAATTTTTGTAATGGTAGACAGATATTTATTATATTCCAAAACACTTCAACAAATTGGTGTTTATAAATTTCATTGACCTTCTGTCAACGAATCCAAAACTTATTAGCCAATACCATTTAACATACACAATGTGCAGTGATTTGAATAGCGTTCCGTTGTATGAGTCAGAAAGAAGATAAGAAGAACTATTTATAAGAAAAAAAGGATGACAACATGAGCACTTTTTGAATGCGTTTTTTACAAATTCGCAGCGCCCTGTGGTTGATTGTCTGACCGTAGCTGCGGGCATTTTGGCTCGCAGCCAGGAAGTTATCAAAGGAACAGGCGCGGATCAGCGATTTGTAAAAAACGCTTTCAAAAATGCGGAGTGTCATCCTTTTTTTCTTATAAATAGTTCTTCTTATCTTCTTTCTGACTCATACATGCAACACTATTACAATCAAAACTTGTCATGAAATAATACTGACAAACTATAAATACTGACAACAAAATGTCACTATTGAATGTCGTCAAAACCAACATATCAATCGCTTGTCCAAACCACCCATTGTATATATAATAATACGTGAAAGGGGATGATACAGAGTGTCTAAGAAATCCGGATTAACAAAAAGACAGAAACTTATCATTGAGATGTTAGCAGCTTTTAATGCTGACGATCCAATTACAATACAGGCAATATCAGAAAAACTGAAATTAAGTTCAAGAACCGTATTAAGAGAAATGCCTCGCATCAACGAATGGTTTGAGGAGAATGACTTTAAACTAGTCAAGAAACCAAGAATCGGGATGTATGTGGATGAAGATACAGAAACAAGAAACTATATTAAAGAACTCGTAGATATGGATGAGAACAAGCCAGTATACAGTAAAGCAGATCGCCAGATGATCATATTACTTGAACTGTTAACGATCAACGAACCACTCAAATATTTTTACTTTACATCCCTTTTTCATATTTCGGATGCAACATTAAGCAACGACCTGGAAGAGGTTGAAATATGGCTTGATCACTATAATCTGACTCTTTACCGAAGACCGGGAATGGGAATTTACTGGGAAGGAAAAGAGGAAGATTACCGTCAGGCAGTGACAATGGTATTGAGACAAAAGTTAAGAGGACATTCCTTAAAAGTATTGTTTGATGAAGAGAAAAAACTCAAAGAACGAATGTTTCCGAATCTTACGCAAGAAGTGTTAGATGATACAAGAGATATCATTAAAAATATGCAGGGAGTGTTAGATATAGAATATACTGACCATTCCATTAGGCATTTAAGCTTGTATTTATTGATCACACAAAACAGGGTAAGAATGGGACATGAGATCAAAGAAGAGAAAGACGTCAGATCGATCACTCATTTACCAGAATATCAGATTGCAAAATGGCTGGGAGGCAAGTTAAGCAACTTTGAAGGACATCAGCTCTCACAAGGAGAAGTATATAACATAGCAATGCAGCTTTTGGCAGCGAAGATCTGGAAAAACAAAAGTGAGAATAAGATCGATGAAGAAAGTTTTAAAGTCAGGCAGTTGGTCATGCGGATCATTGCTGAGATGGAAATACTTTTAGAAATGGAATTTTTTGAGAATGCAGTGTTGATTGATGGATTATGTAATCATATGAAACCAGCGATCAATCGAATGAAACAAGGTGTATTTACAGAAAATCAATACATTGATTTTTTAGAAGAAAAATATTCCAAAGTTTATGTGGCAACGATCAAAGCGTGTGAGTTCTTAAAAGAAGAATTACATATTAAAAAACTCCCGGAAGGGGAGATGGGATTTATCGCATTATACTTCTGTGTAGCGGTTGAACAGCAAAAAGATAAAGAAGAAAAGTTATCTGTTTATGTTGCCTGCCCACATGGAGTTGGGACATCCCATATGTTAGCCGTTCATCTGAAGAAAGAATTTCCGCAGCTGATGGTACAAAAGATAATATCAACAGCAGAGATCAAAGAAGAGGAGCTGATCGAAGAAGGAATTGATTTTATCGTTTCCACAGCAAAATTAAATCTGACAGTTCCGAATGTCTATGTGAACTCCATTTTAACAGAGACAGATAAGAAAATGATCAATGCCATGATCAAAAATATCGACAAGAAGAAAAGAAAAAGTCCCGTAAAGACTGTAAAACCAGTTAAAAGGATTGGAAGAGAAGACATCGAGTATATGACACTTCTTGGAGAAGAGATCTTACAGGTTTTAGATAACATTAAAATATCAACAGGTGAAAACATTAAGAATAAGAAACAATTGATCGAATATGCAGGAGAATTATTTGCAAGAAATGAAACGACAGCAACAGAGATCACTTTTGCATTAAGCAAACGCGAGAATATCGCAAGCACATTTATTCCGAGTATGAATGCATTATTTTTACATTGTGAAACAAAAGGCATCAGACATTGCAGATTTGGTTTTGTTTATTTGAATGATGAGATCATTGAAGATGAACAGCCGATCAAGGGTGCGATCTTGATGCTCGTTCCACAGGGAGATGGAAGTAAGGTTTATCGCGAAGTTATGAGTGAAATAAGTGGAGCATTAGCTGAGAAAGACCAGATCATCACCTACTTATTTGACAAAAACAGAAATGCAGTTGAGGCAGAACTTGAAACAAGCCTTGGCAACTATTACGAAAACAAAATGAAGAGAAGATAGAAAGCAAAAGGAGGATATTGTAAATGAAAAATGGATTACAAAGATTTGGTAAATTTTTAAGTGCAATGGTAATGCCAAATATCGGAGCATTCATTGCATGGGGATTCATTACAGCATTATTTATCGCAGATGGATGGATTCCAAATGCGAAGTTAGCATCAATTCAGCCATACATGTTAACATTCTTATTACCAATGCTGATCGCTTACACAGGTGGTAAACAAGTTGGTGGAGATCGTGGAGGAGTCATGGGTGCGATCGCAGTCATGGGTTGTATCGCTGGAGTTGGTGGATTTGATGGACAGCCAATGTTAATGGGAGCCATGGTTATGGGACCATTTGCAGGATGGGTCATCAAGAAATTTGATAAAGCAATGGACGGACATATGCCAGCCGGATTTGAGATGTTGATCAATAACTTCTCCGTTGGTATCTTAGGAATGATCGTAGCGATCATTGGATACTTCATCATCGGGCCATTTATGTCAGGCGTATTAGCAGTGTTAACAGCAGGAGTTAACGTACTTGTAAAAGCAAAATTAATACCTTTAGCAGCAATCTTTATCGAACCTGCCAAAGTATTATTCTTAAATAACGCTATCAACCATGGTATCTTTACACCAATTGGTATTGAACAGGCAAAAGAAGCTGGTAAATCTATCATGTACATGTTAGAGGCAAACCCAGGACCAGGACTTGGAGTATTATTAGCATATGCAGTATTCTCTAAAGACAAAGTAACAAAATCATCTGCACCAGGTGCGATCATCATTCATTTCTTCGGTGGTATTCATGAGATTTACTTCCCATATATCCTGATGAACCCAATCGTGATCATCGCTCCGATCGTTGGTAACATTTGTGCGATCACATTCTTCACATTTACAAAATGCGGACTTATTGGACCATCTTCACCAGGATCAATCATCGCTTATTTATCAATGTCACCAAAGAGCCAGATTCCATTAACGATCTTAGGAGTATTGATCGCAACTGTAGTTTCTTTCTTAATTGCATCACCGATCATCCGTATGTCAGATGGTAAGAGCTTAGAAGATGCACAGAGCGATATGGCTGCAAAGAAGGCTGAATCTAAAGGAATCACAGTTGATCCAGGAGAAAAGAAAAACGCAGATGAAGTAAAGAAAATCGTATTTGCATGTGATGCAGGAATGGGATCTTCCGCAATGGGAGCTACAAAATTTAGAAACCGTGTAAAAGCACAGCGTCCAGATCTTACAGTTATCAATACATCTGTAGATAACATCCCAGCAGATTGTGATATCGCAGTTGTTCAGGCAGTCTTAGCAGACAGAGCTAGAAAATCTGCACCACAGGCACAGTTAGTTATCATCAATAACTTCTTACAGGATCCAAACTTAGATGGATTATATGAACAGATGACAGCAAAAGTTGATGCATCAGCACAGACAGCAGCAGCTGTTGAAGAAGTTGAGACACCAGTAGCTACAGGAAATGCAAAAATTCTTGTAGAAGAAGGAATCAAAACAGGATTAAAACCAGTCGACAAATTCGAAGCGATCAAAGCAGCAGGGAAACTGTTAAATGAACTTGGATACGTTGAAGAAGGTTATATTGACGCTATGGTAAAACGTGAAGAAACAGTTACAACATACATGGGATTAGGTGTAGCAATTCCTCACGGAACAGGAGATGCCAAGAAGAAAGTACAGAAAACTGGTATTGTAATGCTTCAGTACCCAGAAGGTGTAGACTTTGATGGAGAAAAAGCACAGTTAGTCTTTGGTATCGCTGGAATCGGTGATGAACATCTTGGATTATTAGCTAAGATCTCTGAGATCATCGAAGATCCGGAAAGATTGGAACAGTTAAAAACAACAGAAAATGTTGACGAAATCATGGAAATGTTTAAATAAGATTTAAGCAAAAAAAGGTCAATTTAATAAGCGGGAAATCATTCTCGCTTATTAAATACCTAAGATATATACTTATAGATTTATATTATAATTTTAGGAGTGAAGAAAATGAAGAAAGCAATTCAGTTTGGAGCAGGAAATATTGGACGTGGATTTATCGGTGGACTGTTAAGTAAAGCAGGATATCATGTAGTATTCGCAGATGTAAATCAGGAAATCATTGATAAGATCAACGAAGACAAGAAATATACAATTTTTGTAAAAGACGTAGAAAGCAGCGAGATCGTGATCACAGATATCAGCGGAGTAAACTCAACAAAACCTGAACTGATCGATGAAGTAAAAGAGGCTGAGATCATCACAACAGCCGTTGGAGTAAGAATTCTTCCGATCATCGCTCCATCTATCGCAGAAGGAATCAAAGCAAGAAAAGAAAATGGTTCTGAAGAATACTTAAACATCATTGCTTGCGAAAATGCAGTCAAAGCAAGTTCTCAGTTAAAAGAAGCTGTTTATGGAAACTTAAATGACGAAGAAAAAGCATATGCAGATAAATATGTAGGATTCCCAGACTGCTCTGTAGACAGAATCGTGCCTCCAGTACGTTTAGATAATCCAATCGACGTTGTTGTAGAAAATTATTATGAATGGAATGTCGAAGAAGCATCCTTTAAGGGAACTGTTCCACAGATCGAAGGAATGAATCTTGCAGATAACTTAATGGCATATATTGAAAGAAAATTATTTACATTAAACACAGGACACTGCATTACAGCATATCTTGGAAATTACAAAGGATTCAAAACGATCGATGAAAGTATTGCTGATGAAGAAATCTTTAAAACTGTTAAAAAAGCAATGCAGCAGAGTGGTATGGCATTAGTCAACAAATATGGATTTGACAAAGATACTCACTTTAAATATATCGACAAGATCTTAAATCGTTTCAAAAACCCATATCTTGTAGATGATACAGCTCGTGTAGGTAGAGAACCATTAAGAAAATTAAGCGCAACAGATCGTTTAACAAAACCAACAATGACAGCATTAGAATATGGTCTTCCAGTGGATGCACTATTAGCAGGAATGGCAGCAGCATTAAAATATGATAACGCTGAAGATCCACAGAGCGTAGAATTACAGGATAAGATCAAAACAAACGGAGTAAAAGCAGCATTAAAAGAAGTATCTGGAATCACAGATGAAAAGATCTTAGATGATGTCGTAGCAATTTACGAAGCAATGTAATTGAAACATCATCAATAAAAATCAACCAAAAATCAAATCAATAACCTTTTTTCTTAACTCATATAAAAAGAAGCGGCCGAAAATATTTCGGTCGCTTCTTTTGGCATAAGGGAATTATACGCACAATTTATTCAACGACTTCAATCCCATCAATATTCGGAACGCACATCATAGAATAGTTCGTATGATAAATAACAAATCCAGGTTTTGCCTTTGGAGGCTTTCTTAGTTCTTTTCTCTGTACATAATCAACTTCCACCTTTGGTGCCTGACGCCCTTTTGAATAATAAGCAGCTAAACGACCAGCTTCTTCAAAGGTAGCGTCCGGAAGTGTTTCCGCCTGTTCTTTTCGTACAATAACATGGGACCCGGCCATATTCTTTGCATGGAACCACCAATCCCCGCCATTTGCAAACTTAAAACTTAATTCATCATTCTGATAGTTATTTTTTCCAACATACATATGGAAACCATCAGAAGAGACAAAATGTAATGGTTTGGACTTTGCCTGTTTCTTTCCTTTTTTCTTCCCATGGCTCTTAATATAACCATAATCAGAAAGCTCGTCTTTGATCAGCTGCAGGTCTTTCTCATCTTCGGATAAAGAAAGAGCAGTTGAGATAGAATCTAGATGATCAAGATCCGCTTTTGTTTCAACAACAAGTTCAGAAAGAGCTTCATAAGTACGTTTTAACTTATTATATTTTGCAAAAAACTTTTTGGAATTCTCCAAAGGAGTCTTTGTTGGATCAAGAGGGATCGTGATCTCTTCGCTTGTGTAATAATTCATGCAAGTTAAAGATTTTGCATTTGGCTCTAGTCCATATCCATATGTCTGTGTAAGTTCTCCATAAACTTTGAATTTCTCACGTTTCTCGGTATCCTTTAACTGACGAAGCTGCAGATCATATTTCTTGCTTGTCCTCTCAAGAGCATTCTGCACAATCTTGCGAAGATCAGAAGATTTCTGCTTCATTCTCGTATATTTTTCCTTCTCAGAATAATACCCGATCAGCACATCAAAAATAGAATCATACGTTTTCTCTGTACAGTCAGGATAAGAAGTTAAAGGAATACAAGAAAATTCCTTTGGTTCATCTCCAGAATAGATGATATTAGGAACATAAGCTTCATCCTCAACTAATGCATTTAATTTCACAAGCTGTCCATATAAACCAGCAGCACTGTCATCCGTTAAGGAATCTGTGGATGCATTTCCATCAAGGCCAGCACGATAACAAAGTTCATTTGCGATCAAAGGACTCATACCTGTGATGGAAGTATAAAGTGCTTTGCAAAGATTCAGTGGTTTGGTGATGATATGCTGATAAAAATCCTCCGCAGTCAGACTTGCTAAAGGATGTTTCCCTTTAGACGGTGGAAATGTGTAAGTACGTCCAGGTAAAACCTCTCTGACAGAACTGATATTTGCAGAGATATGCTTAATACTATCTAAGATCACATCATCACTATTTACAAAAATGATATTACTGTGTTTTCCCATGATTTCAACGATCAGACGTTTTTGGCAGACATCTCCAAGCTCATCCAGATGCTCAATCTTAATTTCAATGATACGCTCAAAGTCAGGCTGTGTGATCGAAATGATCCGTCCACTACTGATATGTTTACGAAGCAGCATGCAGAAGTTTGGAGCCTGCATAGGATTGGCTTTTCCTTCTTTCGATAAATAGACAAGAGGAAGAGAAGCACTAGCTGAGAGATGAAGTCTTGTTGTCAATCTCTCTTTTTTGATAACAAGTGTGATCTCGTCGGCTTCTGGCTGATAAATCTTATAGATTCTGCCACCAATGATCTGTTTATTAAGTTCTGATATAATATTTGAAATGACAAATCCGTCGAATGCCATGATAAATACCTGCTACTCAAAATGTGATTAAATATACTCACATCGAGATAATGTAGACCCTCACGAGTTCTACTTACTACTTCATCGTGTATGCTTTGGATTGACCGAAATCATATCTACTCACAAGTTCTTGTACACTCCATAGTCGTAAATTCCCGAAATAGCCTTCGGTACATACCTACGTTTGCGTTTATTTATGCAACTTCGTAAGTCATAGCATCTCTCAAATTAAGTGCAGCATTGAGATCTCTATCTTCGGTATAGCCACAATCACATTTGAAAATCCTATCTGAAAGTTTTAGATCTTTCTTGATCGCTCCGCAACAGTGACATGTTTTAGATGATGGATACCATCTGTCTACAACTCGAAGTTCAATTTTGTTTTCATTGCATTTCGCCTGAAGCTTTCTTCTGAATTCATAAAACTTCTGCGAAGCAACTGCCTTTGAAAGATGTTTGTTCTTCATCATTCCTGATATGTTTAAATCTTCAATCGTTATATAAGATGGTTTGGTTTTCACTATCTCTGCGATTGTTTTATTGATGTGATCAGTCCGAATGTTATCAATTCTATGATGAAGTTTCTGTACTTTAAGCCTCTGTTTTTGTATATTTGCTTTTTGAGTGGACTCTCCTTTCTTTAAATTTTCATATCTTCGAGAAAGACTTCTCTGTTCTCGAATAAGTTGTTTTTCAAGTTTCTTTAATCTTGCTGATCTGTTAATATTCTTATAAGTTTTACCATTGGAAACAACGGCAAGATCCTTTATCCCAAGGTCAATACCAATTCCTTCATTGGAATTATTGGCTATCTTGTTATTTGGGATTTCTACAAGAGTTGAAACATAGTATCTACCAGCTTTTATTGACACATGACCGCTTTTAATCACATATCCATCTTTTGTTGTTGGAATATATCCTTTTTCTTTCATGCGAACCCAACCAAGTGATGGGATATTGATCCTGTGTCTTTGACAACGGCAATCTTTTGGGTTGTTCTTTACAAAATACATTTTCGCATCAGATCTATCCTTCTTTTTGAATCTAGGAAAACTACTCTGATGTTTAAAAAATCTTGTAAATGCGGTCTGTCCATTATTTACTGCTTTTGAATAAGCTTCCTTGATCCAAAAACATTCTGGATGCTTTGGAAGATACTCATTATTAAGCCAGACTCTAAATTTGTTACTGCTCATAAACTTTTCGCCTTTATCATAAAGCTCTTTATTATGAGCAAGATAGAAGTTGTAAATATATCTACAAGTTCCTATTGTTTTACGAATTTTGGCTTTTTGTTCCTCTGTTGGATTTATTTCTGTCTTGAAGCTCTTTAGCAATTTCCTCATCCCTTTCTATTTGTTTTGGGTTACTCTTATGGTTTTGATTTCTTGTAGACACTCTAGCATAAATGACTACCTGACGTTTATCATTTTCAGTATTTAGACCTTTGAATTGTAGATACTGGTCATAAGTGTAATAGCGCCTATTAGTTGGAGTTCGGTTTGCTTTTAGAATTCCTTCTCTGTCCCAACGTTGTAATGTCTTAACAGATATGCTTAAAAGTTCAGCAAAATCTTTTGGTTTATAATTTGTGATATTTGATGTATTCATTATAGTACTCTCATTTGAGTATATTTAGACACATTTAATCACGTTGGTCAGTTGTTTTATGTTCTTAATATCTCTCCTGGTAATAAAATCAGTTATCTAATTTAAAATAATAAGATAAATCCGTCAAACAATTATATCAGAAATTCGAAAAAGTATAAAGAAAAAACGATCAAATTCACAAATCATAGGAAGATAGTCGGGATTTTGTTGTAATTGAAATCATTTCTTATTATAATGGATATTAAGTATACAATAAAAATGATTTATGGAGGACAAGTCATTGAGAAAAGAAGCGTCAAAGAATGCATGGAAGCAATTATATGATATTACATTAAAACTAGACAAATTAGAGCCTTGGAATTACCTTGGTGACACACAACTTGTAACCATTCAGCTAAAAGACAGAGAAGAACCTGTATTTTGCAGTGTGATGGGAAAATTCAGCGGAGAAAGAGGAATTGCAGTCTTTGATGGAATTGAAGGCTTAGGAGATTTCTATATGATCCTTGGAAGTGAAGAAGGGGATCTTCCAACACAGTATCTGATGGATGAACATTCAAGTCTTACATGCTTCTGGGGAAGCATGATGAATGTGCCAGATGAACAAAGAAAAGTTATCGATGAATTAGATATTCGTTTTAAGACGATCAGTGACTGGATTTACTTTGTTTCTTATAAGAAAGGTTACAAACCATATCAGTTAGATGAAGATGAAGTTGCACTTCTTATAGAAACTTATGAGAACCTGTATATGGCAGTGGAAGCAGTCAGACAGGGAGAATTAAATCCAGAGATCGAACAGGCAGAAGGAATCGTTCGCCGTTATAATACTGAAAATGATACTTGGGAAATGTTTGTAAAAGAGATACCAGAAGCTGAAAAAGAATTTCCGTCAGTGATGTTAGAAGATCAGGAATTAAAAGATGAATTAAAGGATCAAAAACAGATCGATCTTGAAGTGATCTTAGATTTTACTTATCTTCCAGTTATGGTAGAAGGGGAAGAAGAAGGGGAGCGTCCAAAGAATCCACTTTTATTTATGGCATATGATAATACCGATGGCGGTGTGATCACAATGGATATTTTAGAAGAGGGTGATGATGAGATCAGCAGAACGTTAGGATTCTTTATCAGTTTTGTGCAGCAGAATGGAAGAATGAAGACGATCAAAGCAAGAAATCCATGGATTTTTGGAGCATTAGAGGATATTTGTGAATATTGCAGCGTGGACCTTGTATATGATCCGGTAGAGATTATGGATCAGGTGATCGAAGAAGTTGTTTCTCAGTTGTAGGAATTTCATGTAACGTATCAAAAGATGAATTAGAGTGAACGAGGTTGACAAATAAGTTAAGGATTGGTAAAATACAGATAATTTGATGTGCTACCTAAGTAGCACTTTAATTCGATAAAGTATCAAGGAGCGGCAAAAATATGAATAAAAAGAGAGTCCACACACCAGAAGGTGTCAGAGATGTATATGGAACAGAATATGGACAGCGAAGTAAGCTGAAGGCAAAATTAAATAAAGTCTTTGCATCTTACGGATATGAAGGGATCAGAACTCCAGGATTTGAATTCTTTGATGTATTTAACAGTGAAAAAGGAACCGTATCCGCAAGGGAGATGTTTAAATTCTTCGATAGAGAAGGAAATACCTTAGTTCTTCGTCCGGATGTCACACCATCCATTGCACGCTGTATCGCAAAGTATTTTAATGAAGAGAATATGGGAATCCGTTTATCTTATGCAGGAAATGTATTTTTAAATAACTCAAGCTATCAGTTGAAGTTAAAAGAAACATGCCAGTTAGGTGCAGAATTAGTCAATGATGCGTCTGTACAGGCAGATACAGAATCTATTGCAATGGCAATTGATTGTTTTCTGGCAGCTGGACTGACTGATTTCAGACTTTCTATCGGAGAAGTTGAATTCTTCAATGGATTGACACAGACGATCAAAGATGAAGAAGTCAAAACACAGCTTCGAGAGCTGATCTTAAATAAGAACTATTTTGGATTAATGGAATATGTAGAGACATTAGATCTGTCTGATAAGATCAAAGATGTATTTTTACATTTTAACGAATTGAATGGAGACGTAGCAATCTTAGATCAGGCAGAAGCAATGGTTGAGAATGAACAGTCCAAGAAAGCGATCAAAAGACTTCGTGATGTATATGATATCTTAAAATTATACGGCAAAGAGCAGTATGTAAGTTTTGATCTTGGAATGTTAAATAAGCATAATTATTACACAGGAATTATTTTCAAAGGTTATACTTATGGAACAGGAGATGCAGTTCTAAAAGGTGGACGATATGATAATCTGATCGAACAGTTCGGAAAGAAAGCCCCATCAGTTGGATTTGCGATCGTATTAGATGAGCTGATGATGGCATTAAGCCGTCAGGGAATTCATATGGAAGCAGATCATATGGATACAATGATCATTTATAAAGAAGCAACAATGAAAGATGCGATCCTTCGAGCAGAAGAATTAAGAAAAGAAGGAAAGAAAGTCATTTTAGAGAGAAAGAATGATCTGTGCAGCAAAGCAGACTATGAAAGATTTGCTAAAGAGCATCGCCTCGGTGGAATTCTTTATTTCATCTAATCAACAAATCGAGCAAAAGAAGGGAAACAAAAGACCATGAGATATATTACATTTGCCCTGGCAAAAGGGCGCCTTGCAAAGAAAGCGATGGCTTTATTAGAAGAGATCGGGATCACATGCGAGGAAATGAAAGACGAGAAAACAAGAAAATTAATCTTCGTAAACGAAGAATTAAAATTAAAATTTTTCTTATCCAAAGCAAGTGACGTGCCAACTTATGTGGAATATGGAGCAGCTGATATCGGTGTTGTTGGAAAAGATACGATCCTTGAAGAAGGAAGAAATCTATACGAAGTATTAGACTTGAAATTTGGAGCTTGCAAGATGTGTGTGTGCGGACCCAAAGAAGCGAAGAAATATTTAAATAGTAATGAAATCATCCGTGTGGCATCCAAATACCCACATATCGCTAAAGAATATTTCAATAATCAGAAATTACAGACAGTAGAGATCGTTAAGTTAAACGGATCTGTTGAACTTGCACCGATTGTTGGATTATCAGAGGTGATCGTTGATATCGTTGAGACAGGAACAACCTTAAAAGAAAATGGATTGGAAGTCTTAGAAGAAGTTTGCCCATTATCAGCAAGAATGGTAGTGAATCAGGTAAGCCAGAAGATGGAACAAGAACGAATCAGCAAGATCATCGTTGCACTAAAGAAGATCTTGGATGAAAAAGAATAGGCCGGAGGAGAGAAATATGAGAATAGTAAAAGTTAACAAAGATTCCATTGCAAATATTTTATCAGATTTATTAAAAAGAAGTCCTACAAACTATGGGGATTTTCAGGATAAAGTCGATGCGATCATCAAAAATGTTAGAGATAATGGAGATAAAGCTGTCTTTGATTATACAGCACAGTTTGATAAAGCAGAGATCAACGCAGACAATATTTTAGTTACAGAAGAAGAAATTAAGGAAGCTTACGAAGAAGTGGACGATGAACTGATCAAAGTTATCCGTAAAGCGATCAAGAATATTCGTGATTTCCATGAAAAACAGATTCAGAAGAGCTGGTTTGAGACAAGAGAAGACGGAGTAATGCTTGGACAGAAAGTAACACCAATGGAAACTTGTGGTGTCTATGTACCAGGTGGAAAAGCAGTTTATCCATCTTCTGTTTTAATGAACATTGTTCCAGCACACGTTGCAGGAGTGAAAAATATCATCATGACAACACCTCCTGGAAAAGACGGAAAAGTTACAGCAAATACATTAGTTGCAGCGAAAGAAGCTGGAGCAACAAAAGTATATAAAGTCGGTGGAGCACAGGCAATTGCAGCGATGGCATTTGGAACAGAGTCTATTCCAAAAGTAGACAAGATCGTAGGACCTGGTAACATTTTTGTGGCTCTTGCCAAGAAAGCAGTTTATGGAAACGTAAGTATCGATTCCATTGCAGGACCAAGTGAGATCTTAGTGTTAGCTGATGAGACAGCGAATCCAAGATATGTGGCAGCAGACTTACTTTCCCAGGCAGAACATGATGAGATGGCAAGTGCAATCCTTGTTACAACAAGCGAAGAATTAGCACATAAAGTATCTGATGAGATTGACGGATTCTTAAATCAGTTATCAAGAAAAGAGATCATGGAGAAATCTTTAGATTCCTTCGGATATATTCTTGTTGCAAGCGATATGAAAGAAGCAATTGATACGGCAAACGCTATTGCGTCTGAACATATGGAGATCATGACAGCAAATCCATTTGATGTTATGACAAGGATCAAGAATGCAGGAGCGATCTTTATCGGAGCATACAGCTGTGAACCTTTAGGAGATTATTTTGCAGGACCAAACCACGTACTTCCAACAAATGGAACAGCGAAATTCTTCTCTCCATTAAGTGTTGATGATTTCATCAAGAAATCAAGTGTCATCTACTATTCAAGAGAAGCCTTAGAGCCAGTACACAAAGACATCGAATTCTTTGCGAATCAGGAACAGCTGACAGCACATGCTAATTCCATGAAAGTAAGATTTGAAGATAATCAGGAAGGATAAAAATATGAGTAGAAGTGCATCAATTGAGAGAAATACAAGTGAGACAAAAATCAAACTTTCCATTGATCTTGATGGAAATGGAAATGGAAATATCCATACAGGAATCGGTTTTTTTGACCATATGTTAAATGCATTTGCACGTCACGGATTTTTTGATCTTGATGTGGAAGTTGAGGGAGATCTCTATGTAGACTGCCATCATACGATCGAAGATGTCGGAATCGTACTTGGAGAAGCAATCAAACAGGCCGTTGGAGATAAGAAAGGGATCAAACGTTATGGATCATTTATGCTTCCAATGGATGAGACATTAATGTTATGTGCGATCGATCTGTCTGGAAGACCATATTTTGTGATGGATTGTGATTTTACGGTTGATCGCGTTGGAGAATTTGACACAGAGATGGTAAGAGAATTCTTTTATGCAGTATCTTACGGCAGCATGATGAATCTTCATTTGAAGAAATTACATGGAGAAAATAATCATCATATGATCGAAGCAGCATTTAAAGCATTTGCAAAAGCTTTGGATGAAGCAACCAGCATGGATCCAAGGATCACAGATGTACTTTCCACGAAAGGAGCCTTATAAGATGAGTAATGAGGCAAAACCATTAAACAGCAAGATGAGTTTTGATGAATTCAAATTAAACAGCGACGGAATGTTAACCGTTGTTGTACAGGATCATAAGACAAATGAAGTTTTGATGGTCGCATATATGACAAAAGAAGCATATGATAAGACGATCGAGACAGGGATTATGACTTATTACAGCCGAAGCCGTGATGAATTATGGATCAAAGGGGAGACATCCGGACATTATCAGTATGTCAAAGATTTATATATTGACTGCGACAGAGACACCTTGCTTGCTAAGGTAAAACAGATCGGAGCTGCCTGCCATACAGGAAATTATTCTTGCTTCTACACAGATTTATTAGAAAAAGAAGATTAAGAACGTAATCTTTGTGAGAAAATATTTGTGTTTCTAAGTTCGATTTGGTATAATCGACTTTATAAGATAAGGAGGCAAGATTATGACAGCATTTTTATCAGAATTAGTCTCTTATGTATTGAAGTTTGCGATTCTTTTTGCATGCTCTGCGGCAGGAATTTATTTCGGAGTCGGTCATGCGAAGGCAAAGAAGAAAGAATCATAAGATCATACATGATTAAGAGAAGATCATTTAGCTGCATGAGAATACAGGCTCATGCAGCTAAAAAGCCGTAAAGGCAAGGTCTTCTTAAATATAATGAAACGACACTAGGAGGATGAAACGTTGAGAGCATATGGAGTCAACGAACTCAGGAAGATGTATCTTGAGTTTTTCGAAAGTAAAGGACATTTAGCATTAAAGAGTTTTTCACTCGTGCCAAAGAATGATAACAGTTTATTACTGATCAACGCTGGTATGGCACCACTGAAACCTTATTTCACAGGACAGGAAGTACCACCAAGAACAAGAGTGACAACATGTCAGAAGTGTATCCGTACAGGAGATATTGAGAATGTTGGTAAGACAGCAAGACATGGTACATTCTTTGAGATGTTAGGAAACTTCTCTTTTGGAGATTACTTCAAACATGAAGCGATCGCATGGTCTTGGGAATTTTTAACAAAAGTGATCGGATTAGATCCTGACAGATTATATCCATCTGTATACGAAGATGATGATGAAGCATTCGAGATCTGGGAGAAAGAGATCGGAATCGCACCAGAGAGAATCTTCCGTTTTGGAAAAGAAGACAACTTCTGGGAGCATGGGGCAGGACCTTGTGGACCATGTTCAGAGATCTACTATGACCGTGGAGAGAAATATGGATGTGGAAGCCCAGACTGTACGGTAGGATGTGACTGCGACCGTTATATGGAAGTATGGAACAACGTATTTACACAGTTTGAGAATGATGGACACAACCATTATACAGAATTAGAGAATAAGAACATTGATACAGGTATGGGACTGGAACGTCTTGCAGTCGTTGTACAGGAAGTAGATTCTATCTTCGACGTAGATTCTATCAAAGCGATCCGCGATGAGATCTGTAAAGTTGCAGGAGTTACTTATGGTACAGACCACGAGACAGACGTATCGATCCGTGTGATCACAGACCATATTCGTTCTGCTACATTTATGTTATCTGACGGTATCACACCATCTAACGAAGGACGTGGATATGTACTTCGCCGTCTGATCCGCCGCGCAGCAAGACATGGAAGATTATTAGGGATCGATCATCTGTTCTTAACAGATATCAGTAAAGTTGTGATCCGTGAATCTAAAGATGGATATCCAGAATTAGAAGAGAAAGCAGAATTTATCTTCAATCATTTATCTCAGGAAGAAAAACAGTTCAACAAGACGATCGATCAGGGACTGTCTATCTTAGCAGATATGGAAAAAGCTATGAACGAGAAAGGCAGCAAAGAACTTGCTGGTGCAGATGCGTTCAAATTATATGACACATATGGATTCCCATTAGATCTGACGATCGAGATCTTAGAAGAAAAGGGATTTACTGTAGATAAAGAAGGCTTTGAAAAAGAAATGCAGGTTCAGAGAGAGACTGCCAGAGCTGCAAGAAAGACAACAAACTACATGGGTGCAGATGCAACTGTATACGAACAGTTAGATCCAGCAATGACAACAAAATTCGTTGGATACGATGAACTTACTTGTGAAGGCGAGATCACAGCTATGACAACAGAGACAGAAGTTGTTTCAACGCTGAACAAAGGAGACAAAGGAACGATCGTCGCTGACCAGACAGCATTCTATGCTACAAGCGGTGGTCAGGAAGCAGATAAAGGTGTGATCATCAGCGGAGATGCATCTTTTGAAGTAGAAGATGTTATTAAATTATCTGGTGGTAAGTTTGGACATGTTGGACATGTAGTCGAAGGAACATTCAACGTAGGAGACAAAGCAGTCTTTACAGTGAATGAGAAGAACAGAGCATTAGGTGCAAAGAACCATAGTGCAACTCATTTATTACAGAAAGCATTAAGAGAAGTGCTTGGAACTCATGTAGAGCAGGCAGGATCTTTAAATAATGCGGAACATTTAAGATTCGACTTTACACATTTCTCACCATTATCTGATGATGAGATCGCAAGAGTTGAGAAGATCGTCAATGAAAAGATCGCTCAGGATCTTCCAGTTGTAACAAAAGTTATGTCTATGGAAGAAGCTAAGAAAACAGGAGCTATGGCACTGTTTGGAGAGAAATACGGAGACGAAGTACGTGTTGTATCCATGGGAGATTTCTCTGTAGAATTATGTGGTGGTACTCATGTGAAGAATACAGGAGCGATCACAGCATTCAAGATTTTATCTGAAACTGGTGTTGCATCAGGAGTTCGAAGAATCGAAGCAGTGACAGATCAGGGAGTATTTAACTACTACCATAAGCAGGAAGAAGAATTAAAAGAAGCAGCCAAAGCATTAAAAGCTACACCAGCAACACTGCTGACAAGAATTGAATCACTTCTTGCAGAAGTAAAAGAATTAAAGAGCGAAAACGAATCCTTAAAGAGCAAACTTGCAAAAGACGCTCTGGGAGATGTTATGGATCAGGTAGAAGAAGTAAAAGGAGTGAAACTTCTTGCAACTTCTATAGAAGACGTTGATATGAATGGACTTCGTGAACTTGGAGATAACTTAAAAGAGAAATTAGGAGAAGGTGTCATTGTCCTTGCTTCCCAGAAAGACGGAAAAGTATTCTTAGTTGCCATGGTAACAGACGAGGCACAGAAAGCAGGAGCACACGCGGGAAACCTGATCAAAGCGATCGCCGGATGCGTTGGAGGCGGCGGTGGAGGACGTCCAAATATGGCTCAGGCCGGAGGAAAGAATCCAGCCGGAATTCCAGAAGCAGTAGCAAAAGTAAAAGAAATTTTAGAAAGTCAAATTTCATAGTTGACAAAAATCTAAAATGTGATATACTAATCTAGTGCAAAAAATTAAAACCCAAACAGTCCTATGCACAAGTACAAGACTGGAGGGGAGGTCGGGAATAGAATGTCAAACGTAATCGTTAAAGAAAATGAATCTTTAGATAGCGCTCTTCGCAGATTCAAGAGAAACTGTGCAAAAGCAGGAATTCAGCAGGAGATTCGTAAAAGAGAACATTACGAAAAGCCAAGCGTAAGACGTAAGAAAAAGTCTGAAGCGGCTCGTAAGAGAAAATCTAAATAATTTTTACTTGATTGAAAAGATAAGCATCATTTACCTGGGAACAGGTATATGGTGCTTTTTTTCGGCATATATTAAACCAAATGCCACAAAAGGAGTTTTGCATGAAGAAGAAACCAAAAGAAGTGATTGCTAAAGGACTTTCGCTTCCAAGAGATGTGGTGTTTGGAGATTTCATTATAACCTTGACAGGAAACTGTGAAGCATACATAGAAAATTACAGGGGGATCATATCATATGATGAGAATAAGATCTCCATTCAGGGGAATCATGTTATATTGAATATTTGCGGATGTGAGCTGGAGGTTGATTTTTACTCGCAGGAATCAATGAAGATCAAAGGAAAGATCAAAAGGCTGGAATATGTATGATATTCTTTGAAAGGAGCATGAGAAATGCTTAAAATTCTGCACTTTATATTTGGAAGGCTGTATTTTCAAGTCAAAGGATATCAGACAGAGCGTTTTTTGAATCTCTGTGCAAAAAATCATCTTGTATTGTGGGAATTAAAACCAGTATCAGACGGCTATGTGTTTTTTATCAGACGAAGTTCTTATCAAATGTTGGAAGCATTAGCAGAGAAAGCAAATGTTGATCTTGCGTTACAAGGGCAAAAAGGACTGCCATATTTCTTAAAAGAACATAAAAAACGTAAAATATTATTTTTTTCCATGTGTTTGTGTGGTTTAATGATCCTTTCTCTGAGTCAGTTTTTATGGGAGATTACAGTTTCTGGAGGAGAAGTATATTCAGAAAGTGATATATTAAAGTATGTTACGGATAACTACTACCATATTGGAACATTAAAATACCAGATTGACTGTGATGCATTGGAAGACCATCTGAGGGAAGATTATGCTGAGATTGCGTGGGCATCCTGTTCGATTCAGGGAACAAGACTGCATATTGAGATAAAAGAAACTTTAGATCGTAAAACAAAGCAGAATCCAAAGAAACCATGTGATATCGTGGCAAATAAATCAGGGATCATTACAAAAATGGCGGTCAAAAGTGGAACACCGCTTGTAAGTGTTGGGGACAGTGTCAAAAGCGGAACAACTTTAATTTCTGGATTGATCTATTACTACAGTGATGATTTTACCGTGACACAGACGGATAAGATCAAAGCGGACGGAGAGATCGTGATGCGCACTAAAGAGGTGTACAACAATTCAATTCCCATGGAATATTACGAAAAGCTGATCACAGGCAAGAAAAAAAGCATCAAAAATTTATATTTTGGACAGTATCAATTCGATTTTCCAGAAAAGAAAAGACAGGATCATACAAATGTTATGACAAAGAGAAGATCATTAAAGATAGGGAAATCTTTTTATCTGCCCATTGGGATCACGATGCAGATAACTGAAAGATACAGGCCAAAGAAGAAAATTTTGACAAAAAAAGAAGCACAGTTAAAATTAAAAAAACAGCTGGAACGATATCTTATGAAGAAAGCAAAAGCAGGAGCAAAGATCGTTCACTGTGAAGGAAATTATAAAAAAAAGAACAACCGATATGAAGTTAAGGCATCGATCATCAAAGAAGAAAGTGTCGGAAAGATCCGAAATATCAAGAAATTAACAAAGAAACAAGAAGAAATGATCACACCAACAACAGCGCAGCAATAAATAAAAGTTATGAATCAGGCCATATGGATTTTGCCACTCAGGTTGAAAAACTTTGTAACAGATGGTAGAATACATAAGGAATATACACAAAGAAGGAGACTGAGAATTAGATGAATCCAGTTGAAATAGAAATGAATTTTCCGGCAGAACATGGCGGGAATGTATTCGGGCAGTTTGATGCCTATATGAAGAAAATCGAAAAAACACTGCATGTGAGTCTGATCCTGAGAGGTGACCATTTAAAATGTATTGGAACACAGCAGGCAGTCAATCATGCGATCTCCGTGATCGATGAACTACTCGAATTATCCAAACGAGGAAATGTGATCACAGAGCAGAATGTAAACTATGCGTTATCGTTATCAATGGAAGAGAAATCTCCAAGTCTTTTGGAGCTTGATAAAGATGTCATCTGTCATACGATCCAGGGCAAAGCAGTCAAACCAAAGACTTTAGGACAGCAAAAATACGTCGATGCGATCAAGAATAAGATGATCACATTTGGAGTCGGTCCTGCAGGAACTGGTAAGACATATCTTGCAATGGCAATGGCGATCACAGCATTTAAGAATGATGAAGTCAGCCGTATCATTTTAACAAGACCAGCAATTGAGGCAGGAGAGAAGCTAGGTTTCTTGCCTGGAGATCTACAGAGTAAAGTTGATCCATATTTAAGACCATTATATGATGCATTATATGAGATCCTCGGGGCAGACGCATTTATGAAGAATATGGAGAAAGGCTTGATCGAAGTCGCTCCATTGGCTTACATGAGAGGACGAACACTGGATAATGCATACATTATCTTAGATGAGGCACAGAATACGACACCTGCTCAGATGAAGATGTTCTTAACACGTATTGGATTTGGGTCCAAAGCGATCATCACGGGTGACTTAACACAGAAAGACTTGCCGTTTGACAGCATTTCAGGACTAGAAGAATCCTTAAAAGTATTAAGAAAAGTCAAAGAGATCGGGGTCTGCGAGCTTACCAATAAGGACGTTGTCAGACATCCATTAGTACAGAAGATCGTTGCAGCATATGATCAATATGAAGCAGCCAGATCTGCGAAAAAGAATAAGAATAACAATAACAAAAAGAACAGAAGATAGGAATGTTATGAGTATTATAATCGAGAATGAATACGAAGGGGAGATCAATATCCCTTATGAGAAGATCGCACATGAAGTGATCGAGGCAGCGATTGATTATGTGGACTGCCCTTATGAGTGCGAAGTGAATTTAATGCTAACCGATAATGAAACGATTCATGCGATCAACAAAGAACAAAGAGAAATCGACCGGCCAACAGACGTACTGTCTTTTCCAATGGCAGAATACGAAGAACCAGCGGATTTCTCAAAGATTGAAGAAGATCCGATGGCATTTGATCCGGAGAGCGGTGAATTTCTACTTGGAGATATCGTGATCTCCATGGACAAGGTATGGGAACAGGCTGAGAATTATGGCCACAGCCGAGAGAGAGAATATGCCTTTTTGATCGCTCACAGTATGTTACATCTGTTTGGATATGACCATATGGAAGAGGAAGAACGAAAAGATATGGAAAAACGTCAGGAAGAGATTTTGACAAAGACGAAATATACAAGAGATGAAAGAGGTTTAGTATGAGTAAAAGCAGCAAAAACTCATTTTTAATGCAAGGAATGATCTTAGCCGCAGCATCCATTGTCTGCCGTGTGATCGGATTATTATATCGTAGTCCACTGTTTGGGATCATTGGCAAAGAAGGTATGGGGTACTATTCTTATGCATATAATATCTATAACATTATTCTGCTGATCGCATCCTTTAGTATTCCACTTGCGGTATCCAAATCAATTTCTGCAAGACTTGCGAAGAAAGAATATATCAATGCTCAGAGAATCTTCTATGGAGCATTAGTTTATGCAGTTGTCGTTGGTGGTATCGCGTCCATGATCGCATATTTTGGAGCACCAACCTTTGTCGGACATCAAAAAGGTGCAGCACTTGCCCTTCAGGTCATTTCCCCAACGATCTTTTTCTCTGGGATTCTTGGAGTACTTAGAGGATATTTTCAAGGACATAATACAATGGTGCCAACATCCATTTCCCAGATCATTGAGCAGATCTTGAATGCGATCTTTAGTATTTTGATGGCATATGTACTGATCTTACCATATCTGCCATCTAACAAGATCACATATGAGATCGCAAGACATGGGGCAGCAGGTAGTGCGATCGGTACAGGAGTCGGTGTTTTAACAGGATTGATCTTCTGCTTCATCATTTATCGTGCATACCAGCCAAAGGTCAAGATTCAGATGAAACATGACCGTACAAAATATATTGAATCTTATGGGAATATCTTAAAGATCTTATTATTAACGATTACACCGGTTATCTTTAGTACAGCGATCTATAACTGTAGTGCAACGATTGACCAGACGATCTTTAGTAATATCTTAGTAGGAAAAGGAATTACGGCGAAAGTAGTTTCAGAATTTTATGGTTTGTTCAGCGGTCAGTATAACGTGCTGATCAACGTTCCAGTTGCGATGGCATCTGCACTTTCCAATGCGATCGTGCCAAATGTTTCTGCAGCTTATGCGTTAGGCAAGAAGGACGATATGAACGACAGTATCCAGATGGCGATACGTTTTACGATGATGATCGCGATCCCATGTGCGGTTGGACTAGGTGTGTTAAATAGTTCGATCAATGGATTGATCTTCGGTGCAACATATGCCAAGGGATTAGGAGCTGCTATGCTTCGGATCGGTGCAGTTTCCGTTATTTTCTACTGTCTGTCAACGTTGACAAATGGTATCTTACAGGGAATGGGAAAGATGAGAGTGCCAGTCAGACACTCTGCGATTTCCGTTGTGGTCAATATCGTTGTATTATGGCTTTTATTAACATACACAGATTGTAAAACATATGGATTGGTATTTGCGACTATGGCATTTTCCCTTGTGATGTGTCTGTTAAATGCACACTCCATCAAGAAATACACAGGTTTTCATCAGGAGATCACAAAGACATTTATCAAGCCTGCATTAAGTGCAGCAGTGATGGGTGTTGTCTGTTTTCTGATTCAGTATGCGGTTCAAAGCGTTCTTCCATTCGGGCGAGTATGCTTTGCGGTCTGCGTGATCATTGCAGTGCCAGTTGGAGCACTGATCTATTTTGCAGCGATCATTAAGTTAAAAGTATTTACAGAAGAAGAACTTACTAAGATTCCAAAAGGAAATCTGATCGTCAGATTAGCAAAGAAATTACATTTGCTGTAAGGATCGTAAGGGCTTCCATTTATAAAAGGAAGAAAAAGTCCAGATCTGCTATGATTTGGGCTTTTTGTATAAATTCCCTTATCTTTGGTAACAATATAGCCAAAGGAGGGTTGCATTATGAAGAAGATCAATCGATTTTTGATGATATATATGGTTGTGATCACAGTTTTGTGCATCTGTATGTGTTATCTTGCATTCTCAGCAAATGAAAAGAAGGACAACCTCAAGGAAGTTCGTTCTCAGATAACAACAACAGCTGAAAAAAAACAGACCAAAGCAGTCAAGAAGGTTAAGGCAACGTACAGTCTGAAGATTCTTGATGGAAGTCTGGCTGTGATCAATAATAAGACCAAAGAAGTTTTTGAATATACAGATATGAAGAAAGAGAATCTGCCAGCAGACATCAAAAATATGCTGAAAGAGAATTTTATTTTTGAAAACAGAGAAGAAGTATATCATTTTCTGGAATCATACAGTAGTTAAAATAAATATTTGGAGAAAAATAACGAATGAAATATGATGTGATCATCGTTGGAGCAGGGGCTTCTGGTATGATGGCAGCGATCACAGCAGCTAGTCATCATAAGAAAGTTCTCTTGCTTGAACGGATGGATAAATTAGGAAAGAAAATATTAGCAACGGGAAATGGAAGATGCAATCTGTCAAATGCTTACATGGACGAGAATTGCTATAGAGGGCAGAAACCTTCCTTTGCCTATCCGATGATCGAGGAATTTGGATTAGAAGATCTCATTCAGTTCTTTGAATCTCTCGGAATGCTTGTGACAGAGCAAAATGGATATTATTATCCTGCATCTTTGCAGGCAGCAACTGTTGTTGATACATTGACACAGAAATTAAAGCATCTGCACGTGGATATTCTGACAGAATTTGAAGTCACGAAAGCAGAGAAACGTAAGTCCACATTTTATGTCTATGGAAATGACAAATGTTTTCAGTCAAGCAATCTGATCCTTGCAACTGGTGGATGTGCACAGCCAAACTTAGGAAGCAACGGAAGTGGATACAAGCTTGCCAAAGACTTTCATCATAAGATCACGGATACATTCCCGTCTTTGGTAGGATTAGAAGCAGAAGGAAAATATTTAAAAGACACCTCGGGAGTTCGAAATGTCAGCAATGTCAGTGTCTACGCGAATAATGAATTGATTGCCAAAGAACATGGAGAAGTTCAGTTTACAAAATATGGGGTTTCAGGGATCCCGATTTTCCAGATCAGTCATTTTGCGATCGAAGCATTAAGAAGAAAGAAAAAAGTAAAAATCTATTTAAATCTCATGCCACAGATGGTAACCTTAGAAGAAACAACAGAAGTATTCTTAAAGAGCTGCAATTATAAGACAGTCGAAGAATTCTTCCAGGGATTTTTAAATAAAAAACTGGTATATGCAATCTTACTGAGATTAAAGATTGATCCAAGAAAACCAGTTGCTCAGATATCCAGGAAAGATCTTAACAGGATCTTAGATATGATCCAACACTTTGAAGTTGAGATCAAAGGATATAAAGGATATGATATGGCACAGGTAACAGCCGGAGGCGTATCCACAAAAGAAATCATACAAGGAACATTAGAATCAAAGTTATTAGAAGGGCTTTATGTTGTCGGTGAATTACTAGATGTCGATGGAACATGCGGAGGGTACAACCTTCAGTGGGCATTTACATCTGGATACATCGCTGCAAGCCAGATAGGAAGACAATGATAAGAATCAACCAGATCAAGTTGCCGATCGATCACAAAGAGGCAGCACTTGAGAAGAAGATAAAAAAAGCATTACATAATACAGAATATAAACAATACAAGATTGTAAAACGGTCTATTGATGCGAGGAAAAAAGAAGAATTATCTTATGTGTATGCAGTTGATGTGACATTAGGTAAGGGTCAAGAAGAGAAATTCCTCAAAAAGAACAAGAATCGTAATATCATGACAGTAAAAGAAAAGAAGTTTGAATTTCCAGAAAATCAGCGGGAATTTAAATATCCACCGGTTGTGATCGGAATGGGACCGGCAGGTCTGTTTGCAGCACTGATGCTTGCAAGAGCCGGATTACATCCGATTGTCTTAGAACGAGGGAAAGATGTCACAAACCGTATGAAAGATGTAGAACATTTCTGGGAGAGTGGTGAACTGAATCCTGAATCCAATGTACAATTTGGAGAAGGAGGAGCAGGAACATTTTCAGACGGAAAACTAAATACCTTAGTAAAAGACAAATTCGGAAGGAATAGATTCGTTTTAGAAACTTTTGTAGAACATGGTGCACCAGAAGAGATCTTATATGAAAATAAACCACATATCGGAACGGATCTTTTAAGAAATGTCGTTGCAGGGATCAGAGAAGAGATCAGATCTCTTGGCGGAGATGTCCGTTTTGAGGCGAAAGTGACAGATTTCGTGATTCAGGATGGAAAATTAACAGGGCTGATCATCAATGATAAAGAAGAAATTAAAACAGAAGCAGCGATCTTAGCACCGGGACACAGTGCCAGAGATACATTTAAGGTCTTATCAGATCGTAATCTGGAAATGAATCCTAAAGCTTTTGCGATCGGACTTCGTGTGGAACACCCGCGTGAGATGATCGATCATTCGCAGTATGGAAAGGGAGCAGATCAATATGATCTTCCAGCTGCATCATACAAACTAACATATCATGCAAACAATGGAAGAAGTGTGTATTCCTTCTGTATGTGTCCGGGAGGTTTCGTGGTCAACGCGTCTTCAGAGCCAGAACGATTGACGGTCAATGGAATGAGCAATCACGATCGAGCAGCAAAGAATTCCAACAGTGCGATCATTGCAAGTGTTACACCAGAGGATTTTGATGGAAATGACGCATTAGCAGGCGTAAGATTTCAGCAGAAATGGGAAGAAAAAGCTTTTAGCGAAGGAAAAGGAAGAATCCCGGTTCAAACATTAAAAGATTTCAGAGAAGGAAAGATTACAGAATCCTTTGGCGAGATCACACCGAATACCAAAGGATTGACAAGTTTTGGAAACTTAAGAAACTGTCTTCCAGAACCGGTCAGTGAAGCGATTTCGGAAGGAATGCAATATTTTGATACAAAGATCAAAGGATTTAATCGAGAAGATACGATTTTGTGCGGAATTGAAGCAAGAACATCTTCTCCGTTAAGAATCGAGAGAGATCAAGGATTTGAGAGCAATATCAAAGGAATCTACCCATGCGGAGAGGGAGCAGGTTTTGCTGGCGGCATCACTTCTGCGGCAATGGATGGAATTAAGGTTGCACAAGCCCTCGTTACAGTGTAAAATACCTTTCAAGGAGTGAATGTAAAATGAATAATCGTGAAAAACTAAAAGATAAACAAAGAATTGTCGTCAAAGTAGGTACATCTTCTTTGATCCATAAAGCAACAGGAAACATCAATTTATTCCGATTAGAGAAATTAGTCCGTGTTTTAACAGACTTACATAACAGCGGAAAAGACGTGATCCTGGTATCTTCAGGAGCGATCGGTGTAGGATTTAAAGCCCTGGGATTAGAAAACCGTCCGACATCCCTTCCGATGAAGCAGGCATGTTCTGCTGTAGGACAGGGACAGTTAATGATGATCTACCAGAAACTGTTTGCTGAATACAATCAGGGATCTGCACAGATTCTGATCACAAAAGAGACGATGCTCAATGACGAGAGAAGATATAACGCCAAGAATACATTTGAAGAATTACTAAAACTCGGCGTGATTCCGATCGTAAATGAAAACGATACGGTATCTACAGAAGAGATCGAGTTTGGTGACAATGATACCTTATCTGCTGTCGTAACAGCGGTTGTACAAGGTGATCTATTGATCCTCCTGACAGATATTGACGGACTTTATACGGATGATCCACACAAGAATCCACTGGCCAAACTGATTCCTGAAGTACCGGTCTTAGATGAAAAGATTGGAAGAATGGCAAAAGGAGCTGTAACTAAGGTCGGAACTGGCGGAATGGAAACAAAGATCGCAGCAGCCAATATCGTAACAGATGCTGGAGCAGATATGGTGATCGTAAACAGCAATAATTTAAATAATGTCAATAAAGTTGTTGCAGGAGAAGAGATCGGAACATTATTCTTAGCACACAAACGACCAGACTTTGATTTCAAGAAATATTTAACAGAACGCCCATATTTTAAGGCATAATAAGATAAAACAATGTATTATATAGAAAGGAAATATTACAGATGAAAGAAAAAGATATTCAAAGAATTAATGAATTATACAATCTGGATAAATCCATTGGGTTAACACCAGAACAGAAAGAAGAACAGAGAAAGTTAAGACATGAATACATCCAGTCTGTTCGTGCAAACTTAAGAGCACAGCTTAATAATGTAAGTATCAAAAATGAAGATGGATCGATCACTCCATTAAAACCAAAAGGATTAAACTAGAGCAGATTAGATAGAACAGATTGATGATAGATGCAAACCGCACCGAAAAGGAGGCATTCATAATGTTGGAACAACTAGGAAAACAGGCAAAAGAAGCATCGATAATTCTTGGAAAAGCAGGGATTGAAGATAAGAATGAAGTATTAAGAGAAGCAGCCAAATGTCTGGTACAGAATCAGGAATATATCTTAAGTGAGAATTACAAAGATGTAGAGAATGCAAAAAGTAATGATATGAGCGAGGCGTTGATCGATCGTTTATCCCTGAATCCTGACCGTATCGAAGCAATGGCAGAAGGACTTCGTCAGGTAGCTGAACTACATGATCCAATTGGTTCTGTAGAACATATGCAGAAAACACCGAATGGACTTTTGATCGGTAAGAAAACAGTACCATTAGGAGTTGTCGGTATCATCTACGAATCAAGACCAAACGTAACAGCAGATGCATTTGCACTATGTTTTAAGACAGGAAATGCATGCCTTCTTCGTGGTGGAAGTGATGCGATCAATTCAAATCTTGCGATCACAAATGTGATCCAGAGTGCACTAGAATCCTGCAATATGCCAAAATACAGCATTCAGCTGCTGACAGATACAAGCCGTGAGACAGCTACGAAGATGATGCAGTTAAATGAATACTTAGATGTTCTGATCCCAAGAGGTGGTGCAGGACTCATTCAGAGTGTTGTAAAGAATTCTACAGTGCCAGTGATCGAGACAGGAACAGGAAATTGTCATGTATACGTAGATGAATTTGCTCAGAAAGACATGGCAGTTAACATCATCATCAATGCAAAGACACAGAGACTTGGAACATGTAATACATGTGAATCTCTAGTATTACATAAGAACATCTTGGAGAGTCACGGTCCAGCGATCATCGATGCTTTATTAGAAAAAGGAGTACAGGTACGTGGAGATGAGAGAGTTTGTGCTTTAAATGACCAGGTCATCCCTGCAACAGAAGAAGACTGGGGAACAGAATACTTAGATTCTATCATTTCTGTGAAAACTGTCGACAGCTTTGACGAAGCAGTGGCACATATCAATCATTACAATACGGGGCATTCGGAAGCGATCGTCACAGATTCTTACCAGAATGCACAGGAATTCTTAAATCAGATCGATGCAGCAGCCGTTTATGTTAATGCATCCACAAGATTTACTGATGGATTTGAATTTGGATTTGGAGCAGAGATCGGAATCAGTACCCAGAAGATTCATGCCAGAGGACCAATGGGATTAGATGCACTGACAACCAGCAAATTTATTATTTATGGAAATGGACAGATCCGCAAATAATAGAATATAAAAGCCAGAATTGTAAATTATTTCAGAATCTTAAGAAAATCTGAAGAAAAACATAGAATTTTGTATGCAAATGCAAAGAAATTGTTAAAAAAACATTGAAAAATAAAAGAGACTATGGTATTATAAGTCTTGTGTTCAAAGGAGTTTTCATTTTATGAGAACTCTTTTTTTTCGCAATGGAAAAAAATGTAAAGAAGAAAGGAAGGCTTAAAATGGCATTGTTTACATTTAGCGGCGGTGTTCATCCGGCAGATGGTAAAGAATTTGCAAAGAATTCACCAATCACCGAATACCTGCCAAAAGGAGATGTTGTTTTACCTTTAGGTCAGCACATCGGTGCTCCTGCACAGCCAATCGTTAGCAAGGGAGACCAGGTGTTAGTAGGCCAGAAGGTGGCAGAAGCTGGAGGATTTGTATCTGCGAATATTTTCAGCTCTGTTTCAGGAACTGTAAAGGCGATCGAGCCAAGAATGACTCCAGCAGGAGCAAAAGTTAACTCTATCGTAATTGAGAATGATGGAGAATTCAAAGAGGCTGCCTTTGAGGCAAAACCTTATGATCAGATGTCTAAAGATGATGTTTTAGCAGCGATCAAAGAAGCTGGAATCGTAGGACTTGGTGGAGCCGGATTCCCAACACATGTGAAATTAGCGCCAAAAGATCCAGATGCGATCGAATATATCATCGTAAATGGAGCTGAGTGTGAACCTTATATCACAGGTGACTACCGCATCTTAATGGAGACACCAGAACTTTTAATTGAAGGATTAAATATCGTACTTGATATGTTCCCAAAAGCAAAAGGTATCATTGGTATTGAAGATAATAAAAAAGATGCAATTGCTAAAGTAGAAGCATTAGTAAAAGGTGATGCAAGAATCAGCGTTGCTACATTAAAGACAAAATACCCACAGGGTGCAGAACGTTCTTTGATTTATGCAACAACAGGAAGAAGCATCAACTCCAGCATGTTACCAGCAGATGCAGGATGCATCGTAGATAACGTAGCTACGATCGTAGCGATCAAAGAAGCTGTCAAAGATGGTAAACCATTATACGAACGTGTTGTGACAGTTACTGGAGATGCGATCAAGAATCCAAGCAACTTTAAAGTACGTACAGGAACAAACGTACAGGAACTGATCGAAGCAGCCGGTGGATTTAAGACACAGCCTGAGAAGATTATTTCTGGTGGGCCTATGATGGGTATGGCAATGTTTACAACAGATGTACCAGCTGTCAAAACATTCTCATGCTTCTTAGCATTCACAAAAGATGAAGTTGCTGCGAACCAACCAAGCAATTGTATTCGTTGTGGAAGATGTGTAAGCGTCTGTCCGCAGAAGCTGATGCCAGCGAAATTATCTGTATTAGCAGATCATAATCAGTTTGACGAGTTTGAAAAACTTTATGGAGCAGAATGCGTTGAATGTGGATCATGTTCATTCGTATGTCCAGCAAAACGTAACCTTGCACAGTCCATGAAGACAGGTCGTAAACAGGTATTAGCTAACCGTAGAAAGAAATAAAGGAGAGATACATATGAGCGAAACATTATATCATGTGTCAGCCAATCCTCATGTCAGAGATAATGGCTCAACACAAAAGATTATGTTAGATGTTATCATCGCATTACTACCCGCTACAATTTTTGGTATCTATATCTTTGGAGCATCTGCGGCACTGACAGTTGCAATTTCTGTTGCTACCTGTGTTGTCGTTGAGTATATTTACCAGAAACTTATGAAACAGCCAATCACTGTAGGTGACTTAAGTGCGGCATTGACCGGACTGTTACTTGCATTAAACTTACCATCAGGAGCACCATTCTGGATGCCGATCCTTGGTGGAATCTTCGCGATCATCGTTGTAAAACAGGTGTTCGGTGGATTGGGACAGAACTTTATGAACCCAGCCCTTGGTGCAAGATGTTTCTTAATGATCTCATTTGCAGCAAGAATGACAACATTTACATATGATGGTGTGACAACAGCAACACCACTTGCTGTTATGGAACAGGGAAAAAGCGTAGATGTTATGAAATCATTCTTAGGATTCGTTCCTGGAACAATTGGTGAAACATCTGCATTATTACTGATCATCGGTGGAGCATACTTAGTATTTAAGAAAGTCATCTCTCCGATCATCCCATGTGTTTACGTTGCAGTTGTAGCAATCTTCGTACTGATCTTCGGTGGTCATGGATTTGATCTATCTTACATGGCAGCACAGATCTTCAGTGGTGGATTAATGTTAGGTGCGATCTTCATGGCAACAGACTACGTAACATCTCCAATTACAAAGAACGGAAAGATCATCTATGCGATCGTTCTTGGTATTTTAACTGGATTATTCCGTCTGTTCGGACCAATGGCAGAAGGTGTATCTTACTCAATCATCATTGCAAACTTATTAGTTCCACTGATCGAGAGAGTGACAGTACCAACTCCATTTGGAATCGTAAAAAAAGGAGGTAAGAGCAATGAATAAGAATCTCGTAATGGATTGTATCAAATTATGTGTGATCACATTAATTGCAGGACTCCTTTTAGGTATCGTATATAATGTAACAAAAGCACCGATCGCCGCACAGGAAGAAAAGACAAAACAGGAAGCTTACAAAGCCGTATTCAAAGATGCAGCGAAATTCGATACAGTAAAATTAGACCAGAAAGACGTAGCAGCTGTCTTAAAGAAAAATGATCTTGGACAGAACACGATTTCTGAAGTTGTAAAAGCAGTTGACAAAAACGGAAAAGAACTTGGATACGTATTCTCTGTAACAAACCCAGAAGGATACGGTGGAGATGTATCTTTATCTGTAGGTGTTAGAGATGATGGAACAGTCAATGGTTATGAAACATTATCCATCAGCGAAACAGCTGGTTTAGGTATGAAAGCCAAAGAGCCAGAATTCAAGAGTAACTTTAAAAACAAAAAAGCAGACAAATTTGAAGTTGTAAAAGATGGATCTGGTAAGAACGATGATTCTAAAGTAGATGCCATCAGTGGTGCAACGATCACAAGCCGTGCTGTCACAAGTGCAGTTAACAGCTGTGTTGCATATTCAAAGAGCCTGAAGGGAGGTAATTAAACATGAAACCAAATCCAATGGAACGATTGATTAATGGTATCGTAAAAGAAAACCCTACCTTCGTCTTAATGTTAGGTATGTGTCCTACATTAGCAGTAACAACATCTGCGATCAACGGTGCAGGAATGGGACTTTCAACAACAGCCGTATTAATGTTTTCTAACATGATCATTTCAGCATTAAGAAATGTCATCCCTGATCGTGTACGTATTCCAGGATATATCGTAGTTATCGCATCTCTGGTAACAATCGTACAGTTCCTATTACAGGGATATGTTCCAGCAGTTAACGACGCATTAGGATTATACATCCCACTGATCGTAGTAAACTGTATCATCCTTGGACGTGCAGAATCCTTTGCAGCAAAGAACGGACCAATCAACTCCTTCTTTGACGGACTTGGAATGGGACTTGGATTTACTGTAGCCTTAACAATTTTAGGAGCATTCCGTGAATTATTAGGAGCAGGTCAGATCTTCGGAATGCAGGTAATGCCATCTGCATACGAACCAATCACAATCTTTATCCTGGCACCTGGAGCATTCTTCGTACTTGCATGTTTAGTAGCGATCCAGAATAAAGTTAAGAGCAAAAAACCTAAAAAAGCCGGAGAAGCAACAAGTGGTGGATGCGGAGATTGTTCTCACTGCGGAAACAGCGCTTGCGGTTCCAGAAGCTTTTTTGATACAACTGTAGATGACAAATAAGGAGGATTAAGATGAAAAGTTTACTGTTAATTGCCATCGGTTCAGCGCTGGTAAATAACGTCGTATTAAGCCAGTTCCTTGGTTTATGTCCTTTCCTTGGAGTTTCTAAGAAAGTTGAGACAGCAGCCGGAATGGGTGCAGCCGTTCTCTTCGTTATTACTATCGCATCAGCAGTTACAAATTTAATTTATACATTTTTATTAGTACCAACAGATTTAACATACTTAAATACGATCGTATTTATCCTGGTAATCGCAGCATTAGTACAGTTCGTAGAAATGGTATTAAAGAAATCTATGCCAGCATTATATGAATCTCTGGGAGTATTCCTTCCACTGATCACAACAAACTGTGCAGTTCTTGGTACAGCATTAACAAACGTACAGAACGACTATAGTTTCATCGCCAGCGTTGTCAATGGTATCGGTATCTCTTTAGGATTCCTGATCGCTATTGTTATCCTTGCTGGTATCCGTGAAAAGATGGAATACAACAACATCCCAGAATCTTTCAAAGGAATGCCTATCACACTGTTAACAGCAGGATTAATGGCAATCGCATTCTTCGGATTCTCAGGACTTATTTAGGAGGTAAAGAAGATGAATATATCAGCAATTTTACTTGCCATGGTTGTTGTCGGAGGAACCGGTCTGCTTATCGCAATCTTACTGGGAATTGCCTCAGAGAAATTTAAAGTTCCTGTAGACGAGAAGGAAGTAGCCATCCGTGCAGAACTTCCAGGAAATAACTGTGGTGGTTGTGGATACGCAGGTTGTGATGGACTTGCAAAAGCAATCGCAAATGGAGAAGCACCAGTGAACGGCTGTCCAGTTGGTGGAGCAGCTGCAGCTGAGAAGATCAGTGCGATCATGGGTGTAGAAGCAGGAGAATTCGTGAAGAAAGTCGCATTCGTAAAATGTGCCGGAACTTGCGAAAAAGCATCTGACAAATACCAGTACTCAGGAGTTCAGAGCTGTATCGAAGCGATGAACGTACCAGGTGCAGGACCAAAAGGATGCGAATTTGGATGTATGGGATTTGGAAGCTGTGCAGCAGTATGTCCAGAAAATGCGATCTCTATCGTGAACGGAATCGCTCACATCGATGAAGAAGCATGTGTAGGATGTGGAAAATGTGCAGAAACATGTCCAAAAGCATTGATCGACCTTGTACCAGAAAACAAGAAAACAAGAGTACAGTGCAGCTCTAAAGAATTCGGTAAAAACGTTATGTCTGTATGTAAAGCAGGATGTATCGGATGTAAAGCATGCGAAAAAGTATGCCGTCTTGGAGCGATCAAAGTTGAAAACAACATCGCACAGATCGATTACGATAAATGTGTAGGTTGTGGATTATGTGCAGGTAAATGTCCAAAAGGAATCATTACAGGAAAGAAATTAGTTCCTAAGAAACCAGCACCAAAGAAAGAAGCTTAATCTTTCTTTATATCATTATAATAATAAAGAAGCAGGAGATTCGAGAGATCAGAATCTCCTGCTTTTTTCTGCTTCTATTCATGGAAAAAAAGAATACTATTATAATAGGAAGAAAAAGGATTCCTGACATGAAATTTCTCGAACTTCGGCAAAAAGATGTGATCAATTGTAATACAGGAGAATGTTTAGGCCTTGTCCTAGACCTCGAATTTGAAATCCATACGGGTAAGATCTGTTATCTGATCGTTCCCAAAACAACGAAGATGTTCATATGCGTTGGTAAGAATAAAGTTTACAAAATCCCATACAAATGTATTGTAAGGATCGGCAGAGATACGATTCTAGTCGATATCAACGAAAAAGAATGCCTGAAATAAAAGAAAAGCTTTCTTTTCTACAAAAAAAATGATATACTTCAAGCAGTAAAAACACGGAGGTACAAGAAGATGAGATGCCCATATTGTGGAAGTGAGAATTCCAGAGTCGTAGATTCCAGACCGGCAGAAGACAACAATGCGATCCGTAGAAGAAGACAATGTGACGAATGCGGAAAACGTTTTACAACTTATGAGAAGATAGAGACAGAACCGTTGAGTGTCATCAAGAAAGACAAGACACGACAACTCTACGATCGAAACAAGATCCGGAATGGAATCGTACAATCCTGTCACAAACTCCCAGTATCCATGGGGCAGATCGAAGCAGCGATCGATGAGATCGAGACAAAGATCTATAACATGGGAACAAGAGAAGTTGAAACATCTGTGATCGGAGAGATGGTCATGGACAAATTAAAGGATTTAAATGAAGTTGCATACGTAAGATTTGCAGCCATTTACCGTGAATTCAAAGATGTGAACACATTTATGAGTGAATTAAAGAAATTATTAAAATAATCACAATTGTTTTGAATAAACAAGATTGTAAAAATATTACTTTTGTGATAAACTAACCATATCATTTTGAAACCAGCTTCCTTTTTGAGAAGAGAAGGAGTTGAGTATTATTTATCAGGAAGTAATCACAGGAATCGTCAGTGGAGTGAGCGGAAAGCTCATCCACGTAGAAGTAGAGATCAGAAACGGCCTGCCATATTTTACAATGGTAGGCTATCTTTCCAAAGAATCTATGGAAGCAAAAGAGCGGGTTGCATCAGCACTGCGCTCCATCGGCCATCCCTTACCGTCGATGAAGATCACCGTTAATTTATCCCCAGCCAATATAAGAAAGAACGGAACCGCGTTCGATTTCCCGATCGCCGTGGCCTTTTTAGGATGCCTGAATTTAATCGATGCAAGCAAGTTAGATGACATCTGTATCATGGGAGAATTAGGACTAAACGGCAAGATCAGAGGTGTAGGAAACTGCCTTCCGATCGTTTTAGAAGCAAGAAAACAAGGAATTCACAAGTTCTTTGCGGCAAGTGAAGATGAGAATTCTCTAAGAGGGATCGAAGATATTGAAGTGGTATTTATGGACAGTTTACAGGATGTCCTGGACTATTTTCATGGAACATATCATCAAAAAAGTTGCAGAAGTGCAACAACTTATCAAAAGGAAGAGTCAGAAGAAGACTTCAGTGACATCATCGGACAACAACATTTAAAAAGAGCGATGGAGATCGCGGTCACTGGAAGACATCATCTATTGATCATTGGTTCCCCAGGTTCAGGAAAAACAATGGCAGCCAGAAGGATCCCGACCATTCTCCCACAACTATCAAAAGAAGAGAAGATGGAAGTTCAGGCAATCTATGATGCCACTGGAATTCCACGGTATTTAGAAGACAATACCAGACCATTTCGCCAGCCACATCCAATGATCCCGAAAGCTGCATTCCTTGGAGGCGGCAAGACGCCGACGGCGGGAGAGATCACATTAGCACATCATGGCATTTTATTTCTGGACGAATTTATGGAATTTAAAACAGAATGTATCGAAGCACTCAGACAGCCACTGGAAGATGGAACGATCGATATCACCAGAAATGGGATCTACCACAAGTTTCCGGCAGACTTTCAACTGATCGCCACCATGAATCCATGTCCTTGCGGTTATGGATTGGAAGATGGGATCTGCCGATGTACTTATCATGAAAAAAAGCGTTATCTAAAGAAATTGTCCGGTCCGATCTTAGACCGTTTTGACATGGTCCTATGTCTAAGTAAAAAAGAGGCTGATACACAGAAGATACAAAAAGAGAGTCAAGAAACATCCCATCAAATCAAAGAACGCATCGAAACAACCATTCAAAGAGAAAAAAAGTTATTAAAAAACTATCAATGCAGTGATACCAGCCATTTAAGCCACATACAGTTAAACAAGCTCCTTCATTTATCCAAAGAATGCAAAGAGATTTTAGATATCGCCTATCGATCTGGCAAGATCACAAGACGAGGAATGGATAAGATTTTAAAAGTAGCCCTGACGATCATGCTTATGGAAAATGAATCAGAGATCAAACCGATCCACCTGATGGAAGCCATGACCTTCAGAAATACAGGATTTATCAAAGAGGTGCTTGAATATGGAAGATAAATTATATTGGTACTGGCTATGCGGCAAAGTCCGATTGCCGATCAAGAAGCAAAAAGAATTGATGGATATCTTCATTCATCCAAAAGAACTCTATAAGATCAACCCAGCAATCTTAAAAGAACACATGACACAACTTGAATACGATCGTTTCGTTCATTCCAGAGATGAAACAGCGATCAAGAAAGGCTATGAAGCCTTGCATCGTGAAAATATTCGTTTTATCATTCAAAAAGAAGCTGCTTACCCGAATCGATTAAGAAAGATCTACGATGCTCCGTATGGGATTTTTCAAAAAGGTCAGCCATATGAAGAAAAAGAACTGTCAATAGCGATTGTTGGATCAAGATATCCGACAACTTATGGATTCGAAATCTCAAAAAAGTTCGCAAAAGAGCTGGCTCAGCAAGGCGTACAGATCGTAAGTGGACTCGCAAGGGGCGTAGATGGGACGGTTCACCGTGAGATAATCGACAAAAAAGGACAGGCTGTTGGGGTTTTAGGATGTGGGATTGATCTCATTTACCCAAAAGAAAATTTTCAGTTATTTTATGACATGTATGCGAATCAGACAGTTATTTCTGAGTACCCGCCAGGCAGTGAACCGCTCAAATGGCATTTTCCAGAAAGGAACCGAATCATCAGTGGATTAAGTGATGGAATCCTCGTCACAGAAGCCAGAGCAAGGAGCGGATCGCTGATCACGGCGGATTGCGGGCTTGATCAGAACAAAGAAGTATTCGCGATTCCTGGAATGATCACAGACAAACATTGTCAAGGGTGTCATGGATTGATCAAACAAGGAGCAAAATTAGTTGAAAATGTCGACGATATTTTAACAGAATTTTCAGAATTCACGGGATTTTCACGAAAATTTCCAAAGCATAGTGCAAAATCTCTTGCAAAGGCAGAAAAAAGGGTGTATGATATGTTGAGTTTGAAACCGAAATATATTGATGAGATCTTAAGTACATCCCAAGATTCTTATGAAGAAGTGATCCAAGCTTTATTTCAATTAGAAGCGAAAGGATATATCAAACAGATCCATCAGAACTTATATATCAAAAAAATGTAAACAAGGGGTAATACTATATGCCAAAATATCTAGTTATCGTCGAATCACCGGCGAAAGCCAAAACAATCAAAAAGTTCCTGGGCAGGAATTACGAAGTGATCGCGTCCAACGGGCATGTTCGCGATCTGCCAAAGAGTACCTTAGGAATAGATATCGAGAATGACTTTGAACCAAAGTACATTACGATCCGTGGGAAGGGTGAAGTATTAGCAGCTCTTCGTAAAGCGGTAAAAAAAGCAGACAAAGTATACCTCGCGACTGACCCGGACCGTGAAGGAGAAGCCATCTCATGGCATTTATATTACGCATTAAAACTGGAGAACAAAAACTACAGTCGAATCACATTTAATGAGATCACAAAAACAGCTGTCAAAGACTCCATTAAACACGCAAGAGACATCGATATGAATTTAGTCGATGCACAGCAGGCAAGACGTGTTCTGGACCGAATCGTAGGATACCAGATCAGTCCGATCCTCTGGGCAAAGATCAAACGAGGTTTAAGTGCTGGACGAGTTCAGTCCGTAGCTCTACGCCTGATCTGTGACAGAGAAGAAGAAATCAATCTGTTTATTCCACAGGAATACTGGTCCTTAGAAGCCTTATTAGATGTCAAAGGAAGCAAAAAGCCTTTAGAAGCGAAACTTGTTGGAACCAAAGATCAGAAAATGGAGATCCACAGTGAAGAAGAGATGAATGAGATCTTATCCTATTTAAAAGGAAAAGAATTCACAGTAGAAGGGGTAAAAGTTACCGAACGATTAAAGAAAAGCCCACTTCCATTTACAACAAGTACGCTGCAGCAGGATGCATCCAGCAAGTTAAATTTTGCACCACAGAAAACCATGCGTATCGCACAGCAGTTATACGAAGGTGTGAACATCAAAGGACAGGGAACGGTCGGTCTGATCACATACTTACGTACAGACTCCACACGTATCTCTGTGGAAGCTGATGCAGCAGCGAAAGAATATATCAAGGAAGCTTATGGAGCAGAGTTTGTTGGAGCAGGAACTGTCGCCAAGAAAGACGACAAGAAAGTACAGGATGCACATGAAGCCATCCGACCAACCTACATGACAAACTCACCAGCAAGCATCAAAGACGAACTATCAAGAGATCAGTTCCGTTTATATCAGCTGATCTGGAACCGTTTCATGGCAAGCCGTATGGCACCAGCCAAATACGAGAATACATCCGTAAAGATCGCTGCTGGAGATTATCGTTTTAATGCATCCGCAAGCAAGATCGCCTTCGATGGATTCCTATCCGTATACAACATTAACAATGAGAAATCCGAAGGAAATGTAATGTTAAAATCCATCGATGAAGATACCAAACTTACATTGAATGATTTAGAACCAAAACAGCATTTTACACAGCCACCAGCTCATTATACAGAAGCATCTTTAGTTAAGACACTAGAAGAGTTTGGAATTGGACGTCCAAGTACTTACGCACCAACGATCTCAACGATCACAGCAAGACGTTATGTTGTCAAAGAAAAGAAGAACTTATACGTCACAGAGCTTGGAGAAGCAGTCAACAACATGATGAAGAAAGCATTTGCAAGTATCGTCGATGTGAACTTCACAGCGATGATGGAAGGTCTGCTTGATATGGTAGAAGAAGGTAAAGTCCATTGGAAATCCGTTATTGAAAACTTCTACCCAGACTTTGAGATCGCAGTGAAGAATGCAGAAAAAGAATTAGAGAAGATCAAGATCGAAGACGAAGTCACAGACGTTATCTGCGATGAATGTGGAAGAAATATGGTCGTGAAGTACGGACCATATGGGAAATTCCTTGCATGCCCTGGATTCCCAGAATGCAGAAATACAAAACCACATTTTGAAAAAGTCGGAATCCCATGCCCAATGTGCGGCGGAGAAGTTGTCTTAAAGAAAACGAAAAAAGGAAGAAAATATTACGGATGTGAAAATAATCCGGAATGCGAATTTATGTCATGGCAGAAACCATCCACAGTCAAATGTGAAAAATGCGGAAGCTATATGATCGAAAAAGGTAAGAAGCTTGTATGCTCTAGCAAGGAATGTGGATTCGTATGCAGCATGCCAGAAGATGCAAAAGAGAAAGAGACTTCCGGGGAGTCAGTGTCAAAATAAGGAGAAAAAATATAGATGAGTAGTATACAATTACTAGATAAAACAAGAAAGATCAATAAATTACTTCATAATAACAATTCACAGAAAGTTGTATTTAACGATATCTGTAAAGTTCTGACAGAAGTAATGAATTCAAACGTCCTTGTCATCAGTAAAAAAGGAAAGATCTTAGGTAAAAATGAAGCAGACCACATCGAAGTGCTTCATCAGCTGATCTCAGGAAATGTCAAAGATTATGTTGATTTTTCACTAAATGAAAGACTATTAACGATCCTTTCCACCAATGAAAATGTCAGCCTTTCCACACTGGGATTTGAGTCAGACGTTGATGATTACTATGCGATCATCGCACCGATCGATATCGCAGGAGAGAGATTCGGAACATTATTTATGTACCGCCAGAGAGAAAATTATTCCATTGATGATATTATCTTAGCGGAATATGGAACAACCGTTGTCGGACTTGAAATGTTAAGATCTGTAAGCGAAGAAGTGGAACAGGAACGAAGAAAGAAAGGAATCGTTGATTCCGCGATCAGTACGTTATCCTTCACAGAACACAAAGCAGTGATCCATATCTTAGAAGAATTAGAAGGCAATGAAGGAGTCTTAGTTGCAAGCAAGATCGCAGACAGATTCGGGATCACAAGATCTGTTGTCGTAAACGCACTAAGGAAACTAGAAAGTGCCGGAGTTGTTGAGACAAGATCCTCTGGTATGAAGGGAACATATATTAAAGTAGTGAATGACTTTATATTTGACGAGATCACAAAGCTTGATTAATTCTTTTAGAATTAAAGAAAAAGTTCTTGCAAAGAAGGACAAGGTTTGATATACTGTCATAGGTAAAAATAAACACGCTATTGGAATTCTGGTAAGTGCCCAAGAGGTTTGTCAGAACGATGAAAATAGCGGAAGCAAAAACTAAAGGAGATTTAAAATGAGCGTTATTTCAATGAAACAGTTACTTGAAGCAGGTGTACATTTCGGACATCAGACAAGAAGATGGAATCCTAAAATGGCACCATACATCTACACAGAGCGTAATGGTATCCATATCATCGACTTACAGAAATCTGTAGGAATGGTTGACGATGCTTACAACGCAGTAAAAGATTGTGTAGCACAGGGTGGAAAGATTCTGTTCGTAGGAACAAAGAAACAGGCTCAGGATTCTATTCAGGCTGAAGCAGAACGTTGTGGAATGTTCTATGTAAACCAGAGATGGTTAGGTGGAATGATGACTAACTTCAAGACAATCGAATCTAGAATCGCTAGACTGAAAAAGATCAAAGAGATGGAAGAAGACGGAACATTTGACGTACTTCCAAAGAGAGAAGTTTTAGAACTTAACAAAGAAAAAGACAAATTACAGAAGAACTTAGGTGGAATCGAAGAAATGGGTGGACTTCCAGACATGATCTTCGTTGTAGACCCTAAGAAAGAAAGCATCTGTGTACAGGAAGCACATACTTTAGGAATTCCTCTTGTTGGAATCGCAGATACAAACAGCGATCCTGAAGAATTAGATTATATCATCCCAGGAAACGATGATGCGATCCGTGCAGTAAAACTGATCACATCTGCTATGGCTGATGCAGTTATCGAAGCAAACCAGGGAATCGATGCAGACTCTGAAGAAGTTGCAGAAGACGCTGAATAATTTATTCACATTTTCATTTTAGGAGGAAAAGAATCATGGCTATCACAGCAGCAATGGTAAAAGAATTAAGAGAAATGACTGGTGCCGGAATGATGGATTGTAAGAAAGCTCTTACAAAGACAGAAGGAGATATGGACGCAGCAGTTGAATTTTTAAGAGAAAACGGTCTTGCAAAAGCAGCAAAGAAAGCTGGACGTATCGCAGCTGAAGGACTTGTTGCAGTAGCATTATCTGAAGATGCAAAAGAAGCAGCTATCGTTGAAGTTAACTCTGAAACAGACTTCGTAGCTAAGAATGATACATTCAAAGCATACGTAGCAGAAGTAGCTGATCAGGCTCTTACAACAGCAGCAACAGACATCGAAGGATTCTTAGCAGAAGATTCTAAAGCAGAAGCTGGAAAAACTGTTAAAGAAGCATTAGATGGTAAGATCGCTGTTATCGGAGAGAACTTAAACATCCGTAGATTCGCTAAAGTATCTGCAGCAGACGGATTTGTTGCATCTTACATCCACGCTGGTGGTAAGATCGGTGTATTAGTAGAAGTTGCTACAGACGTAGTTAACGACGAGATCAAAGAGATGGCTAAAAACGTAGCAATGCAGGTTGCAGCTATTTCTCCAAAATACACAAGCAGAGATGAAGTTTCTAAAGATTACATCGAGCATGAAACAGAAATCTTAAAAGTTCAGGCTATGAACGAAAACCCAGACAAACCAGAAAACATCATCGAAAAGATGATCGTTGGACGTCTGAACAAAGAATTAAAAGAAGTATGTCTGTTAGATCAGGCTTATGTTAAAGCTGAAGACGGAAAACAGGCAGTTGGAAAATACGTAGAACAGGTTGCTAAAGCAAACGGAGCTAATGTTACAATCAAAGGATTCGTTCGTTTTGAAACTGGTGAAGGTATTGAAAAGAAAGAAGAAGACTTTGCGGCTGAGGTTGCTGCTCAGTTAAAATAAGATTTTAGAATTTTATTTATGGCACATATCACTTTTGTGGTGTGTGCCTTTTTGGTTTTTATAAAATATAATTGAGGTGAATTATGCGACCAGAATATTTTGATGGTGTGAAATTTTATATTACGAATGATCTTAGTTTTGGAGGAAATTTAGATCTTGCAATTTCTAAATTAAAGGAATTAGATCTTGATAAGAAGTTTGATGATATTAATGAGATAATTGAATTATATAATATACAATTAGTGTTAAGATTTTTAGATGATGAATATAAAGAAAAAATCCAATTTGATATAAAAGAGAAAAAAATAAAAACGATTATTGGAAAGTTTTTTAATAAAATATGTGATGATAATTTTTTTATAGTTGAAAAGCAAGTAAGTAATATGTATTATGATGATTTTTGGATATTATTTTGTAAATACAAAATATATAAAAAAATATCAAATGAAGTATTTTATGTATTTTTATGTGATGAAAATACAATTTTATCTTATATAATTAAACATAAAGAAATTGTTCAGTATTATGATGATATTATGGGTAAGATATTAAGAGTTTCGGAACAGACAACACCAATTTTAGCTAGAAAATTTTTAGAAAAAAATAAAGAAAATTATTATTTGCCTAAATCATTGGAAAAAGAAGAATATGAAGCTATTTTCCAGCGATATATAGATTCTGATAATGCAAATATTAATATTTTACAATTAATATTTCAGGCACAAAGTTCTAAAGAATGTCCAATTAGTGACAAATTAAAATTACGTGCACAAAAAGTATATAATGATTTTTGGAAGATGAATACTGGAGTATCATTAGAGCAAGCGGTTGAAATACATTTTAAAGACCAAGAAAAAATAAAAGATGTAAAAAGAGAAGGAATGAAATTTAAAATTAGTTACGATAAAAAATGGTTAGAAGCAAATTTAGACTACGCGACAATTCTTAATAATTTTACATATCTTTTTGAAATGTTTGATGCTAATGGTAGAAGTACTTTAGTTTCAATAAAATCGCAGATAAGTGCATTAGAAAGAGCTTTTTCGATCAAAGGCCGTAAATTTTATGAAACAGGAGTAGCATTTCGAACATCAGAAATGCTTTCACTGGCTCAAATGTCTATGTATTATGATTTTTTGAAAAGTAAAAATATATTTTTGGAAGATATTTTTAAATGGTTTTTTGAATCATATATAAAAGATGAATTTGGTGTGAAAGATTTTTTATTTAATCTTTCTTCGAAAGATTCGACTTATGTAGAAAAATGTAGAAATTTAGCCTCAGAAATGGAAGGCATATTAAAGCAGTTTCGAATGTATGTTAAAGATAAGCATATTGACCGTGACTTGTATGAAATGTCATCAGAACATATGATAATTTCAGATATTCCAAGTTTGATTAAAAATAAGTATGGATATGCAAAAAATAAAGAAGTTGAAAATATGATGTATTTATTATTCTCAGATCAATCTGGCTTAGGGTATACGGAGAAAGCTAAGAGTAAATATAAAACATTAGTGCAACTATTAATTCATGAAAATATGAGTATTGAAGATTTTAATGAGTGTCATAAAGGTGAAATTGAATGGTTAGAAAAAAATAAATGTGTTTTAATCGAAAATGATAATACCATAAAATTGTATCAACCAAAGGTTTATTTATTGAAACAATTATATGATAAAGAAGTATTATGTTTACAATATTTAGAAGATTTAAAAGAAGATATAGCGACAATGGTTAAGTTAAATCAATTAGTAGTATATGATAGTCTTTTTTGTAAGCCAGAAATTAAATATATGAATTATGTTTTAAATAAATCTGAATACAGTAATGGGTTGGATTTAAGAAATAAATATATGCATAGTACATATTCAAGAGATGAAGATGTACAAAGACAAGATTATATGAAATTATTAATAGTAATGTTAATTGTGATTAATAAAATTAATGAAGAATTTTGCATTTTAGATAGCAAGATTGATAAGTAGAATAAATAACAAATTTGATATCTTAGTGAGTGAAATACATGATATGGGGTCGAATTATAGAATGTATATATGGAATATGGTATAATATATCGGAGAAACTATAGAAGTAAAAAATTTTAAAAGGATAAAATATGGGAGATATAAAATCTGAAGAATTAGTAATGGGTTTAACCACTGCATTTATAGATGGATCCAATAACTCAAATTTGGCATACCGGCCAGAATTTATATATAACGATTATAAACAAGGAAAGAAAGTTCTTGTTTCTTTGGAACAAGAATTAAAACGATGTGATGAATTCTTTATCAGTGTAGCATTTATTACTGATAGTGGGTTTGAATCTCTATCTATGATTTTAAAAGAGCTAGAACAAAAAGGAATTCCAGGGAAAATTCTTACAACAGACTATTTGACATTTAGTCAGCCTAAAGCATTAGATCGATTGGCTCAATTGAAAAATATTGAATTAAAAATGTTTCGAACAAATTCTGAGGTTGGAGGATTTCATACAAAAGGATATATATTCCGTGAAGATGAATTATATCGAATCATTATCGGAAGTTCTAATATGACATCAAAAGCGATTACAGAAAATAGAGAATGGAATACAAAGATTGTTTCTACAGAACAAGGAGAAGTTGCACAAGAAATTTTAAATGAATTCAAGAATTTATGGATGTCACCAAATAGTCAATATTATGAAGAATTCATTGAGGATTATAAAGAGCAATATTTACAAAATCAAATCATCAAAAAACAGCAAAGACAAGCAGCAAAAGAACAAATTGTTGATTTTGAAAGCTATAAATTAAAACCAAATAAGATGCAGTTAGCTTTTATCAATAATCTTATGGAGATGAGATCAGAAGGAATAGAAAAGGCTTTACTGTTATCCAGTACAGGAACTGGAAAGACTTATGCATCAGCCTTTGCCGTTCGAGAGCTAGGATATCAGAAGGTTTTATTTTTAGTACATAGAAACCAAATTGCAGAACAAGCATTAAAATCATACCAAAAAGTTTTTGGGCCGTCTGTTACGATGGGATTAGTTACTGGTAAATCTCATGATTATGGTGCAGATTTTATTTTTGCGACAGTACAGACATTGTCAAAAACTGAAAATTTAGAAAGATTTGCAAGAGATCATTTTGAATGTTGCATCTATGATGAAGCTCATCATACCTCAGCAGATAGCTATAAAAAGGTTATGGATTACTTTACTCCACAATTTACACTGGGAATGACAGCAACACCTGATAAAAGAGATGATCATATAGAAGGTCGTAATATTTATGAGATCTTTGATCACAACATTGCATACGAGATTCGATTGCAAAAAGCAATGGAAGAAGATTTATTATGTCCATTTCATTATTTTGGAATTACTGATTTAGAAATTGTTGATGATACAATGGTCAATGGAAACAAATTGACAAAAGAAGAAAAGTTACAAAATTTTAGATTTTTGACCTCGGATGAACGTGTAAAATATGTGATGGAACAGGCGGAATATTATGGTTATAGTGGTAATCGAGTAAAAGGTCTGATTTTTTGCAGCAGAATTGAAGAAGCAAATGAATTATCAAAGAGATTTAATGAACATGGTTGGCGAACATTAGCATTAAGTGGTGCAGATTCAGAAGAAGTTCGAAGAGATGCGATTGAACGTTTGGTTAATGATGATATCAATGAGTTAGATTATATTTTATCTGTAGATATTTTCAGTGAAGGTGTTGATGTACCAGAGATTAATCAGGTAATTATGCTAAGACCAACACAGTCACCGATTGTATTTATCCAACAATTAGGACGAGGACTTCGAAAAGCAGAAGACAAAGAGTATGTTGTAATACTTGATTTTATCGGAAATTATAAGAATAATTTTATGATACCGATTGCTTTGTCTGGGGATCGTAGTTATAACAAGGATAATGTAAGAAAATATGTAGTCAGTGGAAATAGTCTGATTCCGGGAGCATCTACAATTCATTTTGATGAAATATCTAAAGAACGAATATTTAATGCAGTTGATAAGATGAAAGGTATGAAGGCATTTATAAAGGAAAGTTATATTTCTTTGAAGAATAGATTAGGTAGAATTCCAAGATTAATTGACTTTTATGAAAATGAAGAGATTGACCCTTTGATTATTATTCGAGAATATAAGACGTATTATGCAATGTTGAAATCTTTAGAGAAGGATCAAAAAATAGAAGAAGTTTCAGATGAAGAATTGTTGATATTGGAATATTTATCAAAGACGGTTTTAAGTGGAGTACGCCCACAGGAATTAGAATTGTTAAAACTGATGTTGCACCATGATGAGATTTCTATAGAAAAGTTTCAGGAAGATGTTTCAACAAAATTTGGATATTTTTTGAATATGGATGGTATTCAGAGTACTCTTAATGTTTTAGGAGGTCATTTTGTTAGTAACGATGCGGAATATCAAAAATATATACAGATGGATATTTTAAAGCCTAGTGAAAATAGAAGTATACAGCGCGCAGAAGGTTTTGCAAAAAAATTAAATGAAAAGGAATTCCATAAGGAATTAAAAGATATTATTTCTGTAGGTTTACAACGATATAAAGATAAATATATTCAGAACAACAATCAAGATGTCCCATTTGTTTTATATGAGAAGTATTCAAGAAGAGATGTTAGTTTTCTGATGGATTGTGGCAAAGATTTATCTTCTACGATGTATGGAATGAAAAAGATTAATGATGATGTTTTTATTTTTGTTACATATCATAAAGAAAAAACAGAAGACGATGGTAAAGAATATATCGATGGAAAACCTGATTATGCAGATGTGTTTGAAGACAATCAAATATTCTGTTGGGATACTCAGATTGGAAGAGGTATTGATAGTTCTTATACGCAAGATGTGATGAAAGCTTATAGAAAACATTTGATGGTTAAGAAAAGCGATACAGAAACGACATTTTATTATATGGGACAGTTCGATATTGTAGAAGTTAAGCCTGCAAAAAAATTAGATAATAAAGGAAAAGAACGAGATATTGCGAAGTTTAGAGTAAAAATGAGACATGCAGTTCGAGATGATTTATTGCAGTATTTAGAGAGTAATGTAGATTAGATTACGAGTACAAAATGAAAAGGAAGAATGATATGAAGACAATAAAGGTAGTGGCAGCAGTTATAAGAGATAGAGATAAGATATTTGCGACACAGAGAGGATATGGAGAATTCAAAGGTGGATGGGAATTCCCCGGTGGAAAAATTGAAGAAGGAGAAACTCCACAGGAAGCTTTGAAGAGAGAGATTATGGAGGAATTGGATACAGAGATTGAAGTTGGAGAATTGATTGATACGATAGAGTATGATTATCCGGAGTTTCATTTGTCTATGGGGTGTTATTGGTGTTCTGTAGTTAGTGGAGATTTGGTTTTGAAAGAGCATGAGGCGGCTCGATGGTTGGGGAAGGATGAATTGATGGATGTTGAATGGTTGCCGGCAGATGTTGAGTTGATTAATGTTATTGGAAAAATATTATTTTGAAAGATTAGTACTGGATGATTATTAAATAAGAAGAACTTTAATTATTATGAGATACTTAGAATGAATACAATACAGAAAATAAAAGATAAATATATCGATACCTGGAATTGTAGATAAAAGATATATAGAAAATTTAAAATTTATCAAACTAATGAAGGTGAGTTTATGGAAATTAATGAGGGAACAGTAATTAAAACGCAGAAGATTACTGTATTAATTATAAAGAATATTATACATAAATTTGAGAGTATGAGTTATAGTGGTATGAAATAATAAATAATTAATTGGTTTGATTGTGAATAGAGATAGAGGTGGAAAAATTGGACGTATATATACCTGATCAAAGTGGAATAAATAGTTTAGGGGGATTTTCTTATCAGATAAAAGTTTTTGTTTTATATATGTTATCTATGGAAGAAAATATGCAAGCTGAATTTGAAACAATAGAGGATGTATCCATAAAAAGTTTATCAGCTGAAATGATAGATGATATTGAAGATAACTTAAGAAATTTAATAATTTCTAATGAAAAATATAAAGTAATACAAGTTAAACGTACATCTATTACACCAGATGTTGCACAGAGAGTTTTATTAAATTGGATATTATTAGAAATCTCAAACAAAAATGTAACTAATTACATTCTTTATACAGATAAAAAGTATAAGAATAAAGATAATATTTTTGATATATCGGCAGATGATCTATATTTAAAAGTATTAGGATCGAAAAAAAACAAAACGGCAACTATTTCAAAAATAAAAGAATTATATAGAAAAGATAAAGATGGATTTATAAATATTTATAATATGATAAAAGCTAAGTATACTTTTATAGACGAAGAAAAAATAGATGAAGAAATAGATGAAAAATGTAAGTTATTATTTAAAAGAGGTGGGGTAAAAACAGTTGTATATTATAATCGAATTAAAGAATTATTAATGCATATTACATATCAAATTCTAAAAAAAATTGGTGAAAAAAAGCCATATATTATCAGTTATGAAGAAATGATTGCTTGTGCTGAAGATATATGTAGTAGATTTACCAATGAGGTTATGTATCCAAATTATAGTGAATTTAAAAAATTAAATAAAATTAATTTTTCAGATTTAAAGGTATATAATTCTAGAGAATATAAGCAGTTAAAAGCATGTGAATTAGAGCAAAAGACAATTGAAAGAAATTTACAATATGAAAATTATTATAAAAATATGACGTATCAATATTTAGAGTTAAATAAAACTGGGACTATAGAAAATATAGAAGAAACAACATTTGATAATTTTGAAGATATTAAGTTTGAATTGCAATGCAATGGAGATGATCAACCTCAACGAAGACTTATGGAGATTAAAAAGAAATCTAATACATATGCAGTAAATGAACAAATAAAATATGGTTCAGAAATTTATTTAACACGAGATGAGGAAAAAGAACGTCAAATATCTTGGAAGGATGAGGAAAATGAAAAATCTTGAATTAAAAGCAGAAACTATTCAAATTAGTGTGTATATAAATATTATTTTAAATATACTGCAAAAACATAATGAATTATCACTTAGTAAAATATTATTTTTTTCATATTTGATAAAAAAACAAAACTTTGTACCAGAAAAAATATATACAGCAAAAAATACAAGAGAAATTGTTTATAAAGCGATTTCATTAGTTTCAGGAGAATATGTAGATTATTGTGCAAATATTCAAATTATATTGAAGGCAATAGATTTACTAATTGAAAATAAAAAGGTTAAATATTATAATTTTATATTATATGGTATTGAAGATAGTTTAAATGAAAAAAATATATATCAAGAATCTGCGTTTATAGGAAAAGCAATTGAAGAAAGTAAAAAAATGTCAGAAAAGCAATTTATGAAAGAGGTAATTTCTAATGTTTAAAATTAATAAATTAACATTATATAATTTTAATGGTAATCCATATACATATGAATTCAAATCAGGATTAAATTATTTTAAAGGAAAGAATAGTTCAGGAAAAACAGAATTCTATAAATTTATAGATTACATGTTTGGAGAGTCTGAGGACATTAGAAAAAAACCATGGTTTAAAAATACTTTGAAGAAGGCAGCCATGGAGATTCAAATCAACAATATAATATATATATTAGAACGTTCAGCTGATCCAAATCAAAATAGTTTATTTTATGCTAATGAGGAAAAAAGAGATATTATTGATTTAAAAGAATATAAGAGGAAAATAAATTCAATATTTGCAAGAAATCAAGAAGAGTTAAAACATATTCGAGAATTTACAGAAGAAGAGTTAACATATAGAACATTTACGATGTTCAACTTTTTAGGAGAAAAAAGGCAAGGGTCTATACAAAATTTTTTCGACAAATGTAGTGATATAAAATATTCAATAAAGCTTATGCCAATATTAAATTTTATATTTAATAATAATTTAGAAAAAATATATTTTTTGCAACAAAAGATCAAAGAATTAAAAATGGAATTAAAACAATTACAAATAACATCATCAAGATATGAGTTTATTTGTAAACAGGTTAATGAAAATATTCTAAAATTAGGATTCAATGTTTGGTATACAGGATCTAACGGAGATGAAATAAAAAACATTATAAATGATATTAAAAATATGCAAGAATTAAAAAAGAAAAAGGAAGATCGAAATATAGTTGATTTGGAGGTTATGTATAATAATATTACAGAGCAAATAAAATTATATGAAAATTCAATATCAGATGCAAAACAATTAAAAAAAGATAATTTAGGCAGAAAAAAATTATTAGAAAATTTAGAACAATTATTACATAAAAATAATAATCTTTCTTATTTAATAGAGCCATTGAAACAATTATTAAACGATATAGATGAAACAATATCATTTAACGAATATATTATAGAAGATAAAACGATTGCAGAATTAAAAAAACAAAAGCAGTTATTGAAAATGGAAATGCAGAGAAATAATTCAAGATTTCAATGTTATACGATGGAAGAAAAAACAAAAGCTATTGCTTTAATAGAAGAGTATTTATCAACAGATAGTCACGATTGCACTCAGGAATTAAAAAATATAAAGAACGAAATTCGAAATAAAAAAAATGAGTTAAAAGCACTTCAAAATTCAGATGATTTAAATAAAATAGAAGAATTTTCACAATTTGTTACTATTCTATATAAATCGGCGACTGGAATATCTTCAATTGTAGATGACGATATATTACAGAATGGATTTAAAATACAATATTATAAACAAGGAAATATTTTGCAACCAATGATTAAAATAGAAGAGAAAGATAAATATAATATAGAGCATTTTAAAGAAGTTAATTATTATATTGGAAGTATGGCAAGGCATACTCTTATACAATTATGTGGCTATTTAGGTTTTTTAAAAATTCTTTTAAATGAAAATAAGTATCCTATTATACCAATATTAGTAATAGACCATATTTCGAAACCGTTTGATCAGAATAATGTTCGAGCTATTGGCCATGTTATAAACAAAGCATATGAAGAAATAGGAAAAGAAAATCTTCAAATATTTATGTTTGATGATGAAGAATATACATCATTAGCGTTGAATCCGGAACATTCAGAAAATTTGGTGAATGGAGAAAAAAGTGGATTTAATCCATTTTATAAATGTATATAGAATAGTATAAAAATATAATTAAATAAGGCTTAATGACAGATACAGGTTATGTTAGTTTTTTTGAAACAGATTGTATTTATATTGAAGAAAACGATTGTATATCTATTATTCCAAAAGATAAGGATGATATTAAAAAAATCAGACAGAATTTTAATAAGCAGAGATTTTTCTTTTATTTGAAAGAATTTAGATTAAAAGGACATTTACAAGAAAAAGAATTGAAAAAAATTGCTAATTTTTTAGTTAAGGAACGAGGGAAAATAGCACATGGAGGTTTTTCAGGAGCTTTTTCTGATGTGGATGCACAAAAGATTCGCTTTTTGGAAATTATCACATATGCTCAGTTATTAAAACGTATTGGATTAAAAGAAACGGATATTGAACGGGTAATTGGGGCGGTGTTTGGATGTAATTATATATTATTTAATGAAAATATTTCTAAGATAAAGAAGAAAAAATAGTTGGCTATGGAGTTACAGTAGGTATAATGTATTACAAATTTAAAAATGATACTTTATCAAATTGTAGAATTATAGTAAAATAAAGAAAATGCTTACGGAGGAGAAAAAATAAAGGTTCTGTATTTAAGCATAAATGGCAGCTTAGCTATGGAGATAGAACGAAGAATTTAGAATTTCAATCGTAGTAGATGAAGGATCCTGTCAGGCATGAGAGGTTTGTTACTGTAGAAAAGATGGGTGGATAATGAAGATAATCATAAAAATATCAAAACATATTTTTTTTATATCGATTTTTCTATGAATGCTATAAAAAGATACCATATTCATTATCTATATGATTGTACTGAAATTAACTGATTAATTTAAAAAGTATCAGAAAAGCTGATAAATAAAGGATTTCTTGAATAATTTTAATAAAAATATACATTTAAATAAACAGTTTATTATAATATTTGTCACATGGTACTAGATGTCTATTTCTAATGAGTGTGAATTTAAGGACCAAAAATATTTATGAAATCATAATTATATAGTTCAATATAGGAGGAAACAAAAGTGAAAACGATTAGTTTGATTAATATGAAAGGTGGAGTTGGGAAAACGACATTGTCTGTAAATATTGCAGATTGTCTTTCAAGAAGATATGGAAAAAAGGTACTACTTATTGATGTTGATCCTCAATACAATGCTACACAATGTTTGATGAAAGCGGAAGAATATTATGAATATAAGACATCTTCAAAAGATACAATAGTTGATATTTTTGAGAGAGAAAGTCATATTGAAGTTAGTGTTTTAGATGGAAATGCAGAAAAAATACCAGATGAAATAGAAGAGATAAGACCACTTGCAATTAGCAATAGATTTGATTTAATACCAGGAGCATTAGATTTATACAAAATAGAAATGTCAGCAGGAGAAGGAAAGGAATTTGGTATAAAACAATATTTGAATTCGGTTAAAGACAAATATGATTATGTTATCATTGATACACCGCCAACACCGTCAGTTTGGATGACAAGTGCACTTTTAGCTTCTAATTATTATTTAATTCCAACTAAGACAGATCCAATTAGTTTAACAGGAATAGATTTATTACATACAATTATTGAAACTAAATCTAGAAGATACGGATTATCTAAATTGAAATGCTGTGGTGTTGTTCTTACTATTACTGAAAGAAATACAGTTAATTATCGTAATGCTCAAGGTAATTTAAAATCTAATGAGAGATGGAAAAGAAAATTATATACATATTCTTTATGCAAAAGAACAAAAATGGCTGCAGAACAGTTAAATCAAAAGTTTATATTAGATATGACAGATAGCCAATTGAAGAGTGATTTAAATAATATAGTAAAAGAGTTATTGTGTAGGATAGGAGATGAAATTGATGAGTAAAAGAAAAAATGATCAAAATATTGATAAATTTTTGAATTTTGCAGAAGAATTATCATGGCTCCTAGATAATTATAAAGGATTAAAAATAGAAGAAAGTGTAATACAAATAAAGGAATTTATATTGGAGCCAGAATCAGTTTTAATAAGAAATAATTTAGTCGATTCAAGAAATAGAAGTACTCGTTCATTAGTTGGCATTTTCCCTGAACTATTTCAAAATAAATCATTCTTTCCTACTAATCAATCAATAATAGAATTCGCAAATGAAGTATTGCAAATGAAAATTAATCCTTCTAAAAAACGTTCAAAAACAGAAATTATTGGAGAAATTGTATGCACTACATATAGCCTTTCTGAAGCAGAAATAAGGAAAGTTGTTAATGCATTAAATAAAATAGTGGATAATGATAATATTGCAAATTCTATAAAAGAGATGAAAAAAGAAGCAACATTTTCATGGAACGAGATAATTCAAAGGTTAGCGGAATGAAATTATGAGTAAATATATAAACGAAGATGCAGAAAAATTAACGAAATATTTTAAAGAATTTGAGTTAAAAAACATTTTCTTAAATTCAGAATTTGTTGATGAATTTAAGAAAGTTCATAAGAAAACATTGGGGTATCTTGTTATTTATTTTGAAATAGAAAAACAAAATAAAAGAAGTAAATTTTTTCAAGAAAAGGCTATTTATTATCTAAAAGAAAGTGTTTCTGATATTTTACAATCATTTTTTTGTTGGATTAATGGAGCATATAAAGCATCAGATTTATTGTTACGAAGTGAATATTCTTATGCGGCAGAGCCGCCTGTCCAGTTTAGACTGAGCCATCTGTCCAGGCGGAGTGAGCCACTATAATATCTGCGAGTTTACTCGCGTAATGATTTATCTAGTCCGTAAACTTCGCGCATAGAAATATCATGTTCAATATCAATACCTCTGATATTGATCCGATAACTGTCATATGCAATACGATCTAATATAGCATCTGCCAATGGACTGTCTGAACCTCCAAGTTGATCATACCATTCTTCAAATTCATACTGAGAACAAAAGATGGTAGATGATTTTTTACGTCTTCTGTGTAAAAGTTCAAAAATATCTCTTTGTTCTGATTCAGTTGGCTTTAATAAAAGCCATTCATCTAAAATAAGAAGAACCGGATTTGCATATTTAGCCATGATCTTTTTGTAATTGCCATTGTCACGAGCCAGCTCAAGATCAATCAAAAGATCAGGTAACCGAACATACTTGGTATTAAAATATTGTTTACATGCTTCCATACCAAAGGCACATGCCATGTACGTTTTTCCGCAACCAGTTGCACCTGTGATAAAGATATTTCTATGTTCAGATATATATTCACATGTAGCAAGACGAGTGATCAATTCCTTGTTCAGTTTACGTCCGGATGTATAATCGACATCCATGATACTTGCATCTGGCTGATCAAACTCAGCTTTTTTGATCAGTCTCTTTAATCGATTACTTTTTCGGTTATTATATTCGATATCTACAATCATACCGAACCGGTCTTCAAAAGGAACTTCGTTAAATTCAGGATCATTCAACTGATTACGAAATGAATCTGCCATGCAGCTAAGTCGCATTTCAATTAATTTATCAATTGTGCTTTGATTTGTCATAGTTATTTACCTCCGATAATAATCAGCACCTCTTGTGATGCCGTGTGCTTTGTGTGTGGATTCTGTATGATCAGCTTCCGATTTCAGTTTTTTTGAACTGGTCACAAGAATGTTTTTAATGCTCTTATAACTCGGTGACGAAGTATAGGATAAGGCTTTTTTACAAGCAGTTTCCAATAAAGTATCAGAGTACTTTTCAGCAAGCTTCAGTAATCCCATACAACTTCGGTAGGTTTGCTGCTCCACACGTTTGGAGGTTAAGATTGCATTGACTGCATGATATGTATTTATTCCAATCTGTTCAGCCCATTTACGGAAACGATCACCATTCCATTCAAGATATTTCTGATGATCCTCTGGCATATGTGCTGTAACAGTACTGTATTGACCCGGACGTCCTTTTAGTCGACGATGAGAAGCAATACGATTGTGATTATAAAAGATCTCAACTGTATTATCTGTTATTTTTACATCAACTTTCTTTTTGATGTATTCATAAGGAACTGAATATAGCATTTTATCCACAGATATGTGATAATTGAACTGAACTGTGGCGGTTTTCCAGTCGCTTAGTTCAAAACGGGTAGCAGGTAATGGGGATAGCAAAGGCTTTTCATTTTCAAGGAATAGCTCCAACCGGCTACCTTCCTTTTTTTGAAAGAGTTTTTGGTTAAAAGTCAAAAGTTTTTTTCTGATAGCCCGATTTAATTCCGCAAGTGAAAAGAACTGTTCATTGCGAAGTGCTGCTGTGATCCACGTAGATATATTTCCAACGGTTCCCTCTGCATTCGGTTTATCTTTAGGACTTCTGACACGAGCAGGTATGATCGCAGTTCCGTAATGTTCAGCTAATTCCTGATAGATTTGATTGATCTGTTGATCTTTCCGTTTTCCGTTATGGATAACTGCTGTTTTACAATTATCTGGCACGAGGATCTTTGCAACACCGCCAAAATATTCATACATATGAATATGAGCCTTGATCCATGATCGTTGTTTCATATCCAAAAAAGCTTCAACGTAAGTATACTGACTGTATGTCATCACACCAACAAAGATATGTGCCTTGATGATCTCTCCTGTATCTGGATCGATGATCATTGCAGGATCACCAGCCCAGTCAACTTCGATCTGCTCTGCAGGTTTACGTTTGATATGCATGGTAGCACGATGTTTCTGCTCATCCTGTTGAATGTGATAACAGAATTGAGAATACATCAATGGTTCATCTCCATTTGCACGGCAATCTTCAATATATTCTGTCCAGAGAAGTTTTTTACTGACACCATTGCGGAGTAGTTCTTTTCGGATGTAATCATAATCAGGCATCCGACGGTTTGATCTGTTGTGTAGTTTTGGATATAACAACTGCTCTAATACTGCATCTGTCTGATCATCTGATAATGGCCAGGAAAGATTTAACTCCTTAGCACGTTTTAAAACTTTTGAAACAGTATTTCGAGAACATGGAACACTTAAAGCAATGTTCCGATTACTAAATCCCAGACTGGAAAGTCTGAGAATCTCACGATATTTGGTCATCGTTAGGACCTCCTTCATAATAGATTTACACCTAATAAAAGTGTATAAAACTATTATAAAGGAATCGGCTCAATGAATCCGGAACAGTGGCTCAGCCTAAAATGGAATGGAGGCTCAACCATGTCGGACAGATGGCTCAATCAGTCCAAGATTATTCAACGAAGTTCAATTGAAAATTTTAACAAAGCAATAATTGGAAATATAAATGATGATGTGTATACAGAAAAAAGTGTATATAAAATATTTGATATGGCGAATAAATTGGATGAATATAAAATTCTAATAGGTAAAGAAAGTTTGTCAGTTTTATTACACCGTATATATGGAGAACTTTGTAAATCAACTCATACTGCTACTAATGATAATATGGAGCATATTACCGCACTAAATTTGTTACCTAAATATGAAAAAGAAAAAACTTTAAAATTTAGAAAAAACTTAGAACTATTAATAGATGCATATTTAGGCTATTTTTTAGCAAATAATAGAAAAATTGTAGATGGTATGTTTAGAGAAAATGTAGATATTTTTTATGAAGTATTATCAAAAAATGTTATTAGAAGTGTAGTAAATAGTGTTTAGAGGAATACTTATAATTTAAGGTACCGTAGTACTTAATAAATCAGTTTGTAAAATAAATTTTATTATTTATGTAAATTGTTCAAAAAACTTTAAACAAAATAATCATTTACACAAAAAAGAAAGTCATTATTATGATACCTTACTATATATAAGCATATCATGTAATGACTTTTTTCATTGTAGCTAATATATTGTTTGTGATATCTCAAAAGCAGATTGAACCCAACATGGATAAAACTGTAACCATCAGACCAATCCAATGTAAGCAGAGTAAATCCCTTCTGAAATTTATGTTCTACATGATCGTAAACACGAATAAATCCTTAAGGTCCCAGGAGCATTAAGAAATCAGTTTACAAAGTAAAATGATAAATTAATTAGAATTAACCAGAAAATTCTAAACAAAATATTCATTTAATTTATAATAGGTGTTAATTTGTCATACAGATATATTCCCCAAAATGTAAATGGCAATATAGAATAAGTTCAAGGAATGGTGATATAAAAGCTATTGGAAAACGGAAAGGTAAAATTAGTATTGCTATTGTGCGGACATTTGCATATAAAATAGATAGAAAAACTACTCACGAAAGGAGATGTTTTATATGGCTACAAAATCAGCAAATTTATATGCAAGGATTGAACCAGAAGTCAAAGAAAAAGCAGAAAGTATTTTGTCTGCACTTGGTATTCCTGCTTCTAGTGCTATCAATATGTTTTATAAACAGGATTATCTTACAGAGAGGACTTCCATTTGAAGTAAAAATACCATCCGCTAGACCTGTTGATATCAGCACATTATCAGAAGTAGAATTCAATGAAGAATTGGAAAAAGGATATGCAGATATGCATGATAGACGGACAAAAAATGCGAAGAAAGCTTTTGCTGATATTCGCAAGGATTATGGCTTATGATATATGAAGTAGAAGTATCTGAATAGGCAGACCGTGATTTGAGAGAAATTTTTGAATATATTGCTTTTGAATTACAATCACCAGAAAATGCAATCGGACAACTTGATCGTTTAGAAGAACAGATATTAAGTCTTGATGCGATGCCGAAGCTGATCGAGCTGTGGGGAATGAACATCAGGACGGATGTTGAGGCTAAAAAAACTTCATGCAACAGACCGTGAAATGACAACTCCCCTGTTTCTCCTCCGGTGTGTGCAGCTGGGGATTTCCATCCGGGATCTGGATCTGCTGACTATCGGGATGGTGAATGATATGTTTGTGGAGAGCAGAAATGATGAGTATAAGGGATGGAGACAGATTGCCACACAGGAGGATTTTGACAGGTTCTAATCTGATGAAATGTGATGACAGGATAAGCGAAAAAAGGTATAATGATTTCATGAAATCAGAAGCTGGAGGAAACATACATGAAAATTGTGATTATTAACGGAAGTGCCAGAAGGGGAAACACGCTGACGGCGATTGACGCATTTGTAAAAGGGGCATCAGAAAAGAATGAGATTGAAATCATCCAACCAGACAGACTTCATATAGCACCTTGTAAGGGATGTGGGGCCTGTCAATGTTATAAAGGATGTATTGATCAGGATGATACAAATCCCACGATTGATAAAATTACTGCTGCAGATGTGATTCTTTTTGCTACTCCGGTATATTGGTGGGGAATGTCTGCGCAGTTGAAACTTATCATTGATAAGTGCTACTGCCGCGGTTTGCAGCTGAAAAATAAAAAAGTTGGAACAATCGTTGTGGGAGGATCCCCGGTGGATAGTATCCAGTATGAGTTAATTGACAAACAGTTCGACTGCATGGCGAAATATCTTTCATGGGATATGATTTTCCAAAAATCATATTATGCAACAGCCAGTGATGAACTTGCAAAAAACAAGGATTCTATAAAAGAACTTGAAAATATTGGAAAAAACTTATAATAAATATTAAGGTCCCAGGGACGTTAAGAAATCAGTTTATAAAATAAATTGTACAAATAAGAACAAATTGTTCCAAAAATTCTAAACAAAATAATCATTTAATGTAAAGAAGAAGGTCATTGTAAATCATCATCCAATTAATAGAGTAGATGGTGTGCAATGGCTTTTTCGTTGTTATAGTGATCGAGATATGATAAAATATCAATGTATAAAAAATAAATATAGAATACACAATATAATTTATCAATTTTCTCAGCAACTAAAAGACATAATGGGATCAAAATTAACAAAAGTTATTGTTTATGGCTCTTATGCCAGAGGTGATTATAATTCAAGTTCAGATGTTGATGTTATGATTCTGGTAAAAATGTCAGATAATGAGATTAAAAAAATAGAAAATCAGGTATATGATTTAGCATTTGATATAGAAATGGATACAGGAGTTGATATTTCGCCAATTATAAAAAATGAAGAGCAATATGAATATTGGTTAGATACGTTGCCATTTTATAAAAACATTCATGAAGAAGGGGTGATAGTGAATGGATAAGAAAAGAGATTTATCTATTTACCGAATGCAAAATGCAAAGGATACATTAGATACGGCAAAAATATGCATGGATGTTATGCATTAAAAACTCAACATGGAAGTCATTTAGTGGAAATGAAAAGAAGGATGAATCAGCAAGTGGCATCAAAAGGAATACAATTAGTAACAATTAGTAGACCTACAGCATATGGAGAATATGCACCTTATACATTTATTGAGAATGAAGAAGAATTTGAGAAATTAGTTGAAAAAATGAAATAACAAAAAGCTACCGCGGCAATTAAGGTTTCCGCAGATATTAAGAAATCACGACACTGGGAATAATTAAGATTCTGTAGACATTAATTAATCAGAATAAACCGAAAAATTCTAAACAAAATACCCATTAATAAATTTATTAAAGCTGTTGTTACTTAATATCTCCTTGGGAGTATTAATAGCAATGGCTTTTTATTGTAAAAATAGGTTGTATTTATCCTAGTTTATACATATAACAAAGAAAAAGAGAGAAATTAGATTATGGGAAAACAAGAAAACATAAAAATATTTGAAGACACAGAAACATTATGTAAAACAAATTCAAGCTTAAAACAATCGATCAAAAATTCAATATGTAACCAAAAACTAATCCTCCAAAATCAAAGAATAAATAGCAATAACCAGAAACGATATGAAAAACCTGCAAATATTATTGTATCAAAAAAGAGAACATTACAAGCAGCATCGGCATATAAAAATACTAAGACAGCGGTACATAATTTTGCTTCCGCAACTAATCCTGGTGGTGGAGTAAAAAGAGGATCTAATGCACAAGAAGAATGTCTGTGCAGATGTTCAGGACTATATGTTTGTCTAAGTACACAAACAATGTGGGATGGATTCTATTCTCCACACAGACAAGCACATAATCCAATTTATAATGATGATATCATTTATACACATGCAGTCACAGTATTTAAAACAGATACTGAACAACCAGAGATTATGGATGCATCTGATTGGTATAATGTAGATGTAATCACATGTGCAGCTCCGAATCTAAGAGTCAAAAATAATTATAATGGCAAGTCATCATATAATAATGCGAAAAAGATGACAAATGACGAATTATTAAAATTACATGAAAAGCGATTAAAAAGAATTTTGGATACAGCACTTTCAGAAGATGATGAAACGATAATTCTTGGGGCATTTGGATGTGGTGCATTTATGAATGATCCTCAGATTGTTGCTCAGGCAGCAAAAAATGTAATTCGAGAATACTTATATAGTTTCAAAAATATTGAATTTGCGGTGTATTGTTCTCCAAGAGATGATCGAAATTATAGAATTTTTGATAGAGTTTTGAAGAAATAGTGGGCATAGGACATTGATCACTGGGACATTAAGAAATCCAAACCAAACGATAGTTTGAAAATATTAAAATTTCCAGAAATATCAGATGAGTGGTTAGACTTTATTGCACAATGTAGAAGCGGAAAAACACATAATTATGATATTGTAGAAGGACCTATGGCAGATGATACAGTATGGAATTATGTAAATGATTTTCTTACAGGACGAATTAGTAGGAAACAATTTTGGATAAATCTTTTTCATTCATCGGACATCCAAAGGTGGTTACGTGGCTTGAAATACTGTTAAGGTCCCGAACTTAAGTGCCCTGAGACATTAGATTAAATTTTGGAAAAAAGGCTGAATGCGAGAACTGCCCAGAAAGAATTAGAAAAACTAACACCATGGAATGAAGAAGTGCAAAGGATGTTTGCTAGAAAAATGGAGTAAAGTACTAGCATTCTATTATTTTAGCAACACCCTAAGATAAATTGCTTACCAATTATAGAGGAATAAAAAGAGGGTAAAAGAACCAAAGAGTGGAAATCCTTAGGCATTAAAAAATCAAAGCATCGAAAGGTAAATTACGTGAAACGTGGATACAGAAATTTTGTAAAAATATGCCGAAAGAAATTAGAGAATGTGTTCAAAATTGGATTAAAATATACAGAAGGGACTGTTTGTTATATCATTATAGATCGGGAACGGATCCGTGCTGAGGCTTTGCATTGCGAGTTGGTTCGTGGTGTGAAGCCTCTTTTTGAATCTAAAATTTATTATCGAACAATAGGTTATGTTTAGTTAATGGAGAGAATAGCACTATAAATGATGAATGAGCTTCATATGAAAAAAATGTTAGGTTTTTAGGATTCATCGATTTAGATTTTTTATGAAGTAAAATATGTGTAGATTTTTTAAAAAATTATTGACGTGCGGAAAACCGTGTGGTATCTTCTTTTGAAGAAAGAGATTATTTTAAAGGCAAACCTGTTGAAAAGCAGGGGCGCAAAGCCAGAAGGGACTAAAGTCAGAAAGCTTGACCATGTCAGCCGGTTGCCACTGTTTCCATATCATCATAATATATGATATATGGAAAAGATGTTTGAACAGAAGAGATTCTGATACCTTTTATACTATATAGATGTGTGATTTTAAAGAATATAGTAGGGACACTGGCAAATTTTGGCAAGTGTCCTTTTTGTATGCAAAAATGGGTAACAAAACTAGCAGGGACAGGTTTTCTGTATACAGATAAAAGCAAGATGAAGAAGGCATAAGACGGAGAGAGGATTTTTATAAAATGAAAAATTATGAAGACAAAATATATTCCTTAGGTGAGACTGTAACGAGGCAGACACAGGCCATGTCACAGGCCGTACAGAAAACACTGGAAAATAATGGCGGGGTAGGTATAATGACAGGATCTTATGACCAAAACCTGTCTATTTTGTCTGTGAATAATCTGCTGTTGCATAGTACAGGATATACATTCGATACTTTCATGGAACAGACAAAAGGCTCATTGAGAAACTTCTTTTATGACGAGGAAGATATACTGGAGCGAGACCGTTTTTTGCAGCTTCACGGAACAGGGGAAGCACAGATCCTTACAGCAGACGGTACAGTGAAAAATGTACGGCTTTGTAAAGAGGATGCGACAGATGAGGCGGGCAGACAGATCTGGGTTATGTCCGTACAGGTCAACTGGGATCATGTAAATTTGACACTGCTCAATGAGGCTATCTATTCCGGCTTCTGGTATTTTGACTGTGACGAAAACAGTGAGATTGTGAATGCAAACTGGAGTCATGAATTCCGAAAAATGCTTGGCTATCATGACACTCTGGACTTTCCGAATAAACTGGAATCCTGGTCAGATCTTCTGCATCCACAGGATAAAGAAAGAGTAATGGTGCAGCTTCAGGCGGCAATTAAGGATAAGACGAACCAGATAAAATACCAGGTAGAGTATCGTATGAGAATGAAGGATAATCAATACCAGTGGTTTCGGGCATCGGCAGAAGTAATACGCCGTCTGGATGGTTCTGCCAGCAGGATTGCCGGGATTTTTATTAACATTGATGGGGAGAAAAAAGAAATCATGCAGGCACAAAAATCTGCTGCTTTTCACCGGGCTTTTACGAAAGCAGATTTGTGCGAGTATTATGTGAATCTGGAAGCGAATACTTTTGATACCTTTAAGGTTGAACCGTCCCTGATGACAGTCTTTGAACAGAGTCGTACATGGGATGAACTGATCCGGCATTTTGTGGATTCCTATGTTGTGGAGACAGATAAGAAGGCGGTATCCTCTTTTTACGACCGTGGTTATATTGCAGAAAGGCTGAAGGGTCTGGAAACCGAATTGGCTTTAGAGTGCCGTATCACTCTGAATGGAGAAGAACGATGGGTCCGCAATGTGGTCATACGTGGCGAAATAGAGGATTCAGAATATGCCATGATCTTTCTGCGTGATATCACAGAGGCAAAGGTAGAGAGCGCACGGCATCTGCAGATGGCAGC
>OIZU01000110.1_pt1 | contig 88270 bp, 67 predicted proteins | sample 1588661 | NCBI WGS metagenome assembly OIZU01 (sample SAMN03283257) | human gut metagenome | biome: human-associated habitat; material: feces | host: Homo sapiens | place: USA | collected 2013 | reverse complement strand
AGCTGTGAACGGTCATCAGCCAAAACAGGATACTCCGCAAAGCCCAGTGAAATGGTAAATGTATGTTCTTCACCTTTACAATAAAATTTCTTGGTTTCTCCTGTAAACTTCTTAAGAAAAGGCTTAACCTCCTCTACCGTGCAATCCGGCATAAAAATGCTAAACTCATCGCCTCCGTTTCTGCCTAGTATAACATCCTTTGAAAAATATTGCTTCATGCTCTCTGCAAGCTTCTGCAGTGCACCATCACCTGCCGCATGTCCATACACATCGTTGACCAGCTTGAAATCGTCAATATCAAGCATTGCCACAACACAATGCTTTTGCGGATTCTGTCTCATATATTGCTCAACCTGCTCATCAAAGCCGTGCCTGTTGTAGATACCGGTCAGTGCATCAGTCACAGCAAGTCTCTTGAAATTCTTCCTGTTCTCATTGATTGAAATCAACGCTGCTGTAAGCCCTGCCAAAAGCAGGACAATAACTCCACCTCCGATGAACAGATATAGCAGATATCTGTTATTGTAAAACCCACTCTTGGGTAAAATCTCAAGCCTCCACTTGTCTCCATACACGTTAAAGTCATATATCACCGGATCGTTCAACTCTTCCTTTGAACCGTAAACCCACTCATACGTATCATCCCACGGCGAAGCAAACTTCTGCAGACTGTACTTATATCCAAAACTGGAAAGAGCCTCTACAGATTCAGAAAAAATTTCCGGAACCTTCAGTATAACAATTGTGAAGCCCCAAAAGCTCTTCTGACCATTTTCATTCTCCAAATAAACCGGATTGCGCACTGCTATACCATATCCGCCCTGCTTCAGCTCCAATGGTCCCTGCATTATTACAGTGTCATTATCCCTCGCATAGCGCGAAATCTCTCCCCTGTCACTATCATTTATCAGATCTATCTTACTGGATTCATTACTCTCCTCTGGATATATTTCAGTCACAACTCCATTCGGTGCTATCTGTATACTCTGAATCGAATCATCCATCATATTTGCTGCAATATCATAAAACCTATTTATATTTCCATCACCACTTATGATAACCTGCTTTAAGCTATCGGTAACTCCTATTCCCTCCATAAGCTCGCCATATATACGCTCCGTATATGTCATCGCATTGAGCTTTGCATTTGTCCTGTTCTGCTGTTCCTGACTCTTGCCGACTACATATATAGCGCCGATTAACGCACACATGCCCAATATAAATACCACTGCCGGAATAATGAATCTCTTTTTTAGCTTTTTCATTTGTATCACTTTCTAAAATCAATGTCTATCTGTTCTATATGATTTTAATATTATAGCTTTACGATAAGAAAATGTCTATAAATTTACTTAGTTCATATCAATATTTTTCAGTTGCTCACCCGCTCGAGGAGACAAATACTTTCTACATGCGTCGTATGAGAAAACTGATCAAATGCCTGCCACTTCATGAGTTCATACTTCTCTTCACAGAGTATCTTCAAATCCCTTGCCAATGTTGCCGAATCGCAGCTCACATATACAATCCTCTCCGGTGACATCGCAAGCATTGTGTCCAGGCACTTCTCATCACAGCCCTTTCTTGGCGGGTCAACGACTATCACATCCGGGCGAAGCATATCTGTACGTCCGGTGGATGCTGTATCATCAGTGATTTTCTCAGTTTTCTTTGCATTCTCATAAAACTGTGGCAGCACCTCCTCAGCCTTTCCTACGAAAAACTGTGCATTTGTGATGCCATTGAGCTTCGCGTTGTTTTTGGCATCCTCGATTGCCTGAGGCACTATTTCCACTCCATACACCTGCTTTGCCTTCTGTGACAAAAAGAGCGATATGGTACCGATACCACAGTAGAGATCCCAGACATTTTCATTTCCTGTTAGCCCTGCAAATGCAAGTGCCGTGCTGTAGAGCTTTTCTGTCTGCTTAGGGTTTACCTGATAGAACGACTGTGGCGAAATCTGATATGTGATGCCTGTCCCCTGTGGTGTGAAATCAGGGTAAGAAAGCAGATGGATGGTGTCCTCAATATATGGTCTTCCCCATATGCAGACCGTCTTTTTGCCGAGGATGACATTTGTGTTTTCCTTGTTGATATTGTAGGAAATCGAAGTCATTCCATCGATTTTTGAGAGTCTTTCGCACAGTGTATCCGCTGCTCGGTGTTTTGCTTCAAGACTGTCCCCATTTATCACAAGGCAAACCATAATCTGCTTTGATGTAAAACCATATCTGATAAGCACATGGCGCACGAGCCCTTTGTGTGTGTTCTCGTCATACGGTGTGATGCCGCACTCATTCATCCATTCCTTTATGATGTCAAGTATCTCTTTGTTTTGCGGCACCCCAAGCCTGCAGTCCTCGACCGGGATGATATTGTGGCTTCGCGATGCATAAAAGCCTGTCACTATATTGCCATCCCTGTCATATCCCACCGGAAACTGTGCCTTGTTGCGGTAGCGGTATGGATTGTCTGCGCCAACAGGCGGCTGCATTTTACTGTCCAGCTCTGCCTCGGAAAATCCACCTATACGCATGAGATTGTTGCGCACCTTATTATTTTTAAATTCAAGCTGCTTTTCATAGGAGAGCGCCTGTATCTGGCAGCCGCCACACCTCTTGTGCAGCTCACATTGCGGCTCAACGCGAAAAGTGGAAGGGGTCTTAATCTCTTCCACTCTTGCGTAGCCATAGTTTTTCTTTAATTTTGTTGCGCGGGCTGTTATGACGTCACCAATCAGTGCATCCTTTACGAAAAAGGTCATGCCATCATAATGTCCGATACCCTCGCCATCTGTTCCCATATCTGTTATTTCAAGTTCAAATATGTCATTTTTTTTCATGCTTTTCTCTTCTTTATTTATATATATAATTACTCTTTATAATGTTTGTATCCGGCGCAAGCTTTCACACCAAAAATCACACCGTAGCTATATTAAATATTGTCCGCTTTTTACACACTTGTTCTGCGGAAATTTGTCTCCATAAATCTGTTGTAGCCCTGCCACTTTGTATCGTTTTCAGGCACATTTACAAGCAGCTCCCTGAAGGTCTCCATCTTGGCATCTATGTTGTCTGCAAAGCTAAGTGCCAGTGCCTCGACAAGTGCCGGCTTTTTCGGAGAGCCAAACTCAAGCTCGCCGTGGTGAGCAAGTATACAGTGCTTCAGCTCGTTTGCGAGCACTACCGGGAAGCCGTCGATGCTCTTAATCGCATCGCCTACCCACTCTGCACCAATCATGATATGTCCGAGGAGCTGGCCTGCGTCTGTATAGTCATTCTCCGGGAAAGTAGAAAGCTCCTTTAATTTTCCGATATCATGGAAAATAGCTGCTGTAAGAAGCAGGTCACGGTTTAAAACCGGATACATTTTTGCAAAATAATCACAGTTCTTCGTCACACCGAGTGTATGCTCCAAAAGACCTCCTACAAAGCCGTGGTGCACGCTCTTTGCGGCTGAATGGAACTTGAAACGGCGCTCAAACTCCTTATTGTCAAAAAAGCTATGTAAGAGCTGTGACAGGTACTGATTCTTTACAGAGCCGATAAAGCCCATGAGTTCCTTATACATGACCTCGACATCCTTATCGCTGACCGGCAGATAATCCGCAGGGTCATATTCTCCCTCGTTCACCTTTCTCGCACGCTTTATGGAGCACTGCAAATTGCCCTGAAAGCTTGTGATATCACCGGTTATGGCTATGTAATCCATTGCATCAAATTCCTCAATGCCTACTGAGCCAACATCCCATATCTTGGCATCCAGCGTGCCTGTCTTATCCTGCAGGATAACATTGTCATAAGGCTTTCCGCTTTTGGTCATGGCTGTCTGCTTGCTCTTGCATAAAAAAATCTCATTGATTCTCTCTCCCTCGCGGAGAGTTGAAATATACTTCATATATCCTCCTAATTTCGGCTAATTCATCACTCCGATTTTCACCTGACAGGTAATCTCCGTGTAGCCGTTGCTTCCTTTTCTCTTTACTTTCAGATTGCAGGTATCCTCAGGCTTTTGCTTCATAAGCTGTGTGTTGTACGCGGACACATTCGACACCTCTGTATTGTTTACCGCAACTATCACATCTCCGCTTTGAAGCCCCGAGACAAATGCTGGTGAATCCATGGTAACCTGCTTTATATAAACACCCTTTGGGATGTTATATCTGTTTGCTATTTTTTCTGTAACTGTAGTACAGGTGATGCCTATGTACGGCACATCTGCGCCGCTCTCGAGCTTTTCAATGACAGGTGACAGGTCGCTTATGCTGACAGCCGTGAGCGTATTGTTTTCCTCAGCCGGATTGAAATCCTGCAGCGAAAGCCCTATGACCTGACCATCTGTATTAATCAGTATACCGCTCTGCAACTTGTTGCTTGCGATATCTGTGGTGAGCACCGAGTAATTGTTGTCCTGCGCCGACAGCTCGTTGGCTGTTGACGTTACAAGACCTGTGAGAATGGCATAGTTTGCCTCAAGTGCAATGACAGATGCTCCTCTTGAAACAATATTTGAATTACCAAGCTCCGCAACCGCTATAGCCCCTATTGTGGCGTTGTCCAGAAGTGACTTATCCACGGAAATGATTGCTATACCCGTATTGCTGTCATACTTGACCAGCGCAGCATCAGCCATCATGTCGTTTACAAAGGTTACACTAAGCTTATCCGCCTTATCCACTACATTTTTCTCTGTCAGAATGATTAGCTGCTTTCCATTGTCCCTAAGTATCACTCCCACTCCCTGACCCTCGGTCTCATAGGAATTGTTGAAAATATCGGTGGCATCTGTCACACCCGTGACTCCTACTACAAATTTCGTGGCCGAAACGCCCACTCTGTAGAGCTGGTTCTGCACTGCCTGATAATCTGCGAGTGTAGGCTGATAGGTCTGCGAAGACGGCTCCGAAGAAGTGCCGGACTCTGTGCTTTGTGTACCATTTTCACTATATGCATCACTGCTGTCATCTATGCCTGACTGCTGTGTGGCTGTCTGCACATCATTATTATTTTTACCATCTGAAGCTTTTTTTGATTGTCTGTTGATAACCGGCAGAAATATAGCAAAAACAATGCTTGCAGCCACTGCAAATGCCACTCCGCAGAGTGCTGCTGTGCCTGCTTTTTTTGCAAGTCTTTTTTTATTCAGCGGTTTATCCTTTATCTTTTCTCTGATAAATTGCTCCATATTGTCACCCTGATTAGATGTCTTTAGTTACTATCTTACATTATATTCTGAATTATATTGCGTTGCAACCATATTTTTTCTTTGAGTATGGGCTTTGAGTACGGGCTTGCGGCATGTACCCGCCGGACTACTGCACTGCTCCCAACGGTGCTACGCTGCGTGACTAAGATTCTGTATGGATTATGCATTTACTTTTTCTATACATGACGAAACCGTCGCTACTCGCCTTCCATGGCTCGATAGCTCCTTGCCCCGGCATCCCTTTACATTTAGATATAATTTAATGTGGTTTTTTAAACAATTTTCGGCTATAATGTGTTAATATGAGTTTAAACCTCAACCATCTATTTAAGATATTTTCAATAAATATCTGATACAGCAATATAAGGATATAGAAATGAATAAAAAAGTTTACAAAACATTGGAATATAACAAAATCCTCACCATGCTAAGCAGCTACGCAGCATGTGATGAGACAAAGAAGCGGTGTCTTTCGCTTGAGCCTATCACCGATTTATACGAAATCAGACATCTGCAGACCACCACTGCCGATGCACTAAGCCGCCTGTACAAGGACAGCGGAGTGTCCTTCGTTGGCATACACAATGTACATGCTTCCCTAAAGAGGCTTGATATCGGTGGTGCACTGAATACGACTGAGCTTCTTCGCATCTGCAGTCTTTTGGAGGTTGCAAAGCGCGTGAAGGCCTATGGCCGAAACGCCATGGACAATGAAAAGCAGGATTCTCTCTCCGGTCTGTTTGCAGGGATTGAACCGGTTTCTGCGCTCTGCGATGAGATTAAGAGGTGCATTTTATCTGAGGAAGAGATTGCCGATGATGCGAGTCCTGAGCTTTTTAAGATAAGAAAGAGCATACGCGGCATGAACGACAGAATCCATGCGCAGCTCACCAAGCTCATGAACAACAGCACAACGAGGACATATCTGCAAGATGCGGTTGTGACCATGCGTGACGGCAGATATTGTCTGCCTGTAAAGGCTGAGGCTAAAGGCAATGTACCCGGCATGATGCACGACCAGTCATCTACCGGCTCTACCCTTTTTATCGAGCCGATGGCTGTCGTCAATTTGAATAATGAGCTCAAGGAGCTTTTCATAAAGGAGCAGGAGGAGATTGAAAAAATCCTTGCAGCGCTCAGCGACAAGGTTGCCATGAATGCGGCTGCTTTGGAGCAGGACTATGAGATTCTTTCAGAGCTTGACTTCATTTTTGCAAAGGCAAATCTGGCTAAATCATACAACGGTGTGGCACCGGAGTTCAACACCGAGGGGCATATCAATATCAGAAAGGGCCGTCATCCGCTTTTGGATGCTAAAAATGTGGTCCCTATAGATGTACGGCTTGGCGAGGAATATAAGCAGCTCATCATCACCGGACCAAATACCGGCGGTAAAACGGTTTCACTAAAAACTGTCGGACTTTTGACTCTCATGGGTCAGGCAGGTCTTCACATTCCTGCGGCTGACAGGTCAAAGCTCGCCATCTTTGAGGATGTCTTTGCGGATATAGGCGATGAGCAGAGTATTGAGCAAAGTCTCAGTACCTTCTCGTCTCACATGACCAATATCGTAAAAATTCTTGAAAAAGCTGACGACAGAAGCCTTTGCCTGTTTGATGAGCTCTGCTCGGGAACCGACCCGACAGAGGGTGCGGCGCTTGCCATCTCAATTTTAAACAGGCTGCACCAGTATGGCGCCATCACCATGGCCACCACACACTACAGCGAGCTGAAGGTGTATGCGCTTTCCACAGACGGTGTGGAAAATGCCTGCTGTGAGTTCAATGTGGAGACTTTAAGTCCTACCTACCGCCTGTTAATCGGTATTCCTGGAAAGAGTAACGCATTTGCAATCTCATCAAAGCTTGGTCTGGACGAAAACATTATCGAGGATGCAAAAAGCAGAATTAATGATAACGACCTTGATTTTGAGGATCTGATTGCAAGCCTCGAGTCACAGCGACAGACTATCGAAAAGGAACAGCTTGAAATCAACAGCTACAAGGCCGAGATTGAAAAGCTCAAGAAACAGCTCGAAGAGAAAAACGAGCGCATAGACAAGAGCAAAGACAAGATTTTACGCGAGGCAAATGAGGAAGCCTACAAGATACTGCAGGATGCAAAGGAGCTCGCCGACAAAACCATCCGCAATTTCAACAAATACGGACAGGGACAGGCTCCTATGAGCCAGATGGAAAAGGAACGCTCTGCCCTTCGTGACAAGATGAATGACAAGGAAAAGAAGCTGTCAGACATCAAGAAAAACACTGCCAAGGCAAATCACAAGGCGCCTAAGAAGCTGCGCATCGGTGATTCTGTGCTTGTGCTCTCCCTCAATCTGAAGGGAACTGTCCACACTCTGCCAAACGCCAAGGGGGATTTGTATGTGCAGATGGGTATACTGCGCTCGCTGGTTAATATTAATGACCTCGTGCTCTTAAACGACGATGTCTCTCCTGCCAAGAAGTACGGCGGCAGCGGAAGCAAGATAAAGATGAGCAAGTCAATGTCAGTTTCATCAGAAATCAACCTGATAGGAAAGACTACGGATGAGGCGCTTGCTCTCTTGGATAAATACCTAGACGACGCATATATCGCTCATCTTTCATCAGTGCGCATTGTCCACGGAAAAGGCACCGGTGCTCTGCGAAAGGCTGTGCATGGACTCCTTAAGAGGACAAAAACTATTGCGGAATACCATCTCGGTGAGTTTGGTGAGGGCGATGCCGGAGTAACCATCGCAACCTTTAAATAACGACAATGTACTTTTACGGAATATAAATAATTTTTAAGAAGGAGATTAGAAATGGCTGTTAAACAGAAAATACTGATAGTAGACGACGACAACAATATAGCAGAGCTTATATCTCTATATCTTACCAAGGAATGCTATGACACCAAAATCGTAAATGATGGTGAGCAGGCGCTTATCGCATTTGAGCACTACAAGCCAAACATGCTTCTTTTGGACCTCATGCTTCCGGGCATAGACGGCTATCAGGTATGCCGTGAGATACGTGCAAAGTCCGATGTGCCGATTATCATGCTCTCCGCAAAGGGCGAGGTATTTGACAAGGTTTTAGGCCTGGAGCTTGGCGCCGACGACTATATACTCAAGCCCTTTGACTCAAAGGAGCTTGTGGCAAGAGTCAAGGCCGTGCTCAGACGCTTCCAGCCTGCAAAGCCGGAGGCCTATGCTTCCGTAGATATCAAGTGTGTGGAGTACCCGGGGCTTATTGTAAATCTGTCCAACTACTCTGTCACTTATGACGGACAGCAGATTGATATGCCGCCGAAGGAGCTTGAGCTTTTATATTTTCTTGCCTCGTCTCCAAATCAGGTGTTTACAAGGGAGCAGCTTCTGGACAACATATGGGGCTATGAATATGTCGGCGACACCCGCACTGTCGATGTGCATGTAAAGCGTCTCCGCGAGAAAATCAAGGACAAGCCAACCTGGCGCATCGCAACTGTCTGGGGCATCGGATACAAGTTTGAGGTAAAATAAATAATGAAGCATACCATCTACACTAAGCTGTTAATCAGCTACCTGATTTACGGTGTCATCGCTTTTTTCATTATATGCACCTTTACACAGCATCTCACCACAGACTATATTGAAAAGCAGGAGGCATCCAATCTCTACAGGGAAGCATCCATCATTGCAGGTGATTATGCCGCCGAATACTTTGGCTCATCCATGTCGCTTAGCGATTTCCAGAATCACATGAAAATCGTAGCCGACTATATGGATGCCAAGGTATGGGTGGTCAGCCCTGACGGTGAGCTGCTCATGGACTCAGATGATCCGTCAATAGGCATTGATACCCAAAATGACAGTTCTAAGCCTGTAGTGATAAATGGCTTTGATGTCACCGATTTTGGCAGCAACAACTATATGATTGGAGATTTTTACGGCTCCTTCAAGCATAAGATGCTGTCCGTATTTTCCCCGGTAAATGTCTCGTACCAGAATATCGGCTACATAGTCATTCACAAGACAATGAGCCATATCACGGCAGGTGTAAATGGATTTATGAATATCTCCTTTTACACTGTAGCGCTCATTTTTGCCTTTGCATTTGTTCTGCTTTTCATGATGAGCCGCTCCATTTACCAGCCAATCACACGAATCACAAAGACCGCAAAGAAGTATGCAAAGGGCGATTTCACTGCCCAGATTGATGTACATTCCAATGACGAAATCGGCTATCTGGCAAACACACTCAACTACATGGCAACGGAGCTTGATACGCTTGAGGAGGATCAGCGCAAGTTTGTTTCCAACGTGTCACACGACTTCCGCTCCCCTCTTACCTCGATAAAGGGCTACGTGGAGGCTATGCTGGACGGAACCATCCCTGTTGAGATGCAGGATAAGTATTTAAATATCATACTTTTTGAGACTGAGAGGCTTAATAAGCTCACCAAGAGTCTTATTGATCTGAACCAGTTCGGTCATCACGGCATACACCTGGATATTGCTGATTTTGACATCAATACAATGATCCGCACGACAATCCTCACCTTCGAGGGTAAATGCAGTGAAAAGGGCTTAAGCTTTGACCTGCTGCTCACCGGAAAAGAGCTTTTCGTGCGCGGTGATATGGTCAAAATCCAGCAGATTCTTTACAACCTGATTGACAACGCTGTAAAGTTTTCAAATAATGATTCGAGTATCAAGATTGAGACGAGTATCAGAAATGAAAAGGTGTTTATATCAGTAAAGGATCACGGTATCGGTATACCAAAGGACAGCCTTTCAAAGATCTGGGAACGCTTCTACAAGAGTGATTTATCCCGCGGAAAGGATAAGCGCGGTACGGGACTTGGCCTGTCTATAGTTAAAGAAATCGTGCAGGCGCATGGTGAGAATATAAATGTAATAAGTACTGAGGGTGTGGGAACTGAGTTTATATTTACGCTGCCGCTCAGCAAAAAAGAAGGGTGAGGCGCAGCTCATCATATGATAGGTGTGGTGGGCGCCTCGCTTTTTAGGTTGTGACGCTGCCGGCATAGCACACAGTATATTCCTCAGAAAAATGTGAAGTCAGCCGCGGTTGTTTTTCCGGACAGATTATGGTTTTATTTACATTTTCTTTCTTTTTTACTTTATGGAACTCCGCGGCAGTTCACATTTTTCTTCGGAACACACCGTGTACTCTCCGGCTAATTCAGGTTTACGAGCGATGTGCTTTGCTACCTTGCATTCTGGCAGTGCCGGACTTATTTCACTGGCGTGAAATTTTGTCCGGCACTTTTTACTTTTTAAATTTAAAGCTCATTTCACTTATGCGAAATGAGCTTTATTTTATATCACATTTTTATGGCTCGTATTTGCTGCCGGCCGGGTCGGTTACTGTGTAGTCTCCGCCGGATATGTCGACTGTGGTTTCAAAGTCTGTGATGTCCTGATTTACGGTACCATCGAACAGGTCATATGTGAAGGTGTAGCCCTGTGCCGATACTGCTTTGACATATATTTTGATATTGCTTGCAGCTGTGACAGGGATTAAGTCTTCGATTTTGACTGTGCCTTCGAGACTATGGAGCTTACCGTCGTCCTCTTTTGAGGCATCTGAGGTATCATTTTCCGTGTTATTCTTTGAGCCATCTTTTTGGGCCTCATCCTTCCGACTTAAGGCGGATGTGATGGAGTCTGTGTCTGCAGAGTCTGCAGAGTCTGCACTGTCTGTGCCGTTTTCTGCCAACAGCTGTCGGATATCGTAGGTCTTTAGCTCTGTTCCTGAGCTTGCAACCACGAGCTGCACACTGTTAAAGTCAAAGTAATCATTTCCCATGACCGCTACATCTACATCTGTGCCAAGCTTTATGCTGCCATTGTCAAAGGTTGGTTTATCGGCAAGTATGCCGGATGCTACATTTTTGAACACTGATGTCACACCTTCAAACTCATCGAGCACCTCTGTGCTTCTCTTATTTCCGTCAACAAACAGAAATGTCACATTGCCTGCATAGTCCTCAGACAGTGGAAGTGTGGCCTCACCCGTATACTTGATGCCGTTTAGCTCGAGCGGTATCTCGTTTGTACCGAAAAATACACTGGTTTTTGTATCCTCTGTGTACTCCTTTGGCACCACCGAAACAGAGACTGTGTATGTCATATCGGTAAAGTCTGCACTTTTTAAGGAAATATCCCAGTCTGTTATGAGGCTGGCCTCCTCCTCAAGGGTGGACTTGATATCATCCTGCATGGTCTGCACATCGGAAAGTATCACCGATGTGTTGTCTGAGGTGTATGACATCTGTGTCTCGAGCTTTTTTATCCTGTTATTAAGCAATACTGCCCCCGCAATAAGTGCGGCGAGCAGTATTATGGTAATCGCATTGAAAATATTTTTTTTCAAATTCATATTATAGTGTTATTCCTCATCTTCCTCTGCAGCTACAGCTATTCCAAGCTCCTCAAGCTGCTTTGGATCTACAGTTCCGGGTGCCTCTGACATGAGGTCCGAAGCATCCTTTACCTTAGGGAATGCAATAACCTCCTTGATATTGTCTGTATGCAGCATATGCATGCAGATACGGTCAACACCGAAGGCAAGTCCTGCGTGTGGCGGTACACCATATGAGAATGCATCAAGCAGGAATCCAAACTGCTTATGTGCACGCTCCTTTGTGAAACCAAGCACCTCAAACATCTTCTCCTGGATGTCATCCTGATGGATACGCACTGAACCTCCACCGAGCTCTGTACCATTGAGTACGATATCATATGCCTTTGCACGAACTGCGCCCGGATCTGAGTCTATCTTGTCCCAATCCTCCTCCATAGGCATAGTGAATGGATGATGCATTGCCATAAATCTGTTTTCCTCATCAGACCACTCAAGGAGTGGGAACTCTGTTACCCAGAGGAAATTGTACTTGTTCTCATCAATCAGGCCAAGCTCAGCTCCGAGCATGAGACGAAGCGCTCCAAGTACATTCCATACGATTTTATTCTTGTCTGCTGCGAAAAGGAGTAAATCTCCCGGCTTTCCGTTCATCTTTGCAACAAGTGCATCAAGCTCAGCTTCTGTCATAAACTTGGCAAATGATGACTTGTATGTGCCATCCTCATTGATGCACAGATAAGCAAGTCCCTTTGCTCCACAGCCCTTTGCGTGCTCTACAAGCTTGTCAATCTTCTTACGAGGCATCTTTGCCTGTCCCTCTACATTGATACCGCGGACAGAGCCACCGTTTTCAAGAGCTCCTGTGAATACTCCAAAGCCACAGTCCTTTACCACTTCCGAAACATCGCAAAGCTCCATACCAAAGCGTGTATCAGGCTTGTCAGAACCAAATCTGTCCATAGCCTCCTGCCAAGGCATACGCTTAAACGGAATCTCAACATCCACATTTATGACCTCTTTAAAAAGGTGCTTTAACAGTCTCTCATTTACCTCGATTACATCATCGATATCTACGAATGAAAGCTCCATATCGGCCTGTGTAAACTCAGGCTGTCTGTCTGCACGCAGATCCTCGTCACGGAAGCATCGTGCAATCTGGAAATATCTGTCATAGCCTGAAGCCATCAGAAGCTGCTTAAAGAGCTGTGGTGACTGTGGAAGCGCATAAAAATGTCCGTGGTGTATACGGCTTGGCACGAGATAGTCTCTGGCGCCCTCCGGTGTAGACTTGCAAAGGATTGGTGTCTCTATCTCCAAAAAGCCCTCGTTTGCCATAAAGTCACGCATCACTCGAAGCACATTGCTTCTGAGCATAAGATTTCTCTGGATATCAGGACGGCGAAGATCCAGATAACGGTATTTAAGTCTGATGTCCTCGCTGGTCTTTGAATTCTCCTCAATCTGGAATGGAGGTGTCTGTGCCTCTGAAAGCACTCTGATTGATGTAGCGATAACCTCGATATCACCTGTCTTTAAGTTCTCATTGACAGCAGCTGTTCTCTTCTGGACAGTTCCCTCAACTGCGATGACGAACTCACTTCTTAAGGTGCCTGCCTTTTCAAAGCCCTCTGCACCTACATTTTCCTCACCGAATACTATCTGAAGTATTCCGCTTCTGTCTCTTAAATCTACGAAAATGAGACTTCCTAAATTTCTTCTCTTCTGTACCCAGCCCATCACGGTGACCTTCTCACCGATATTGGCATTTGATACCTCTGTACATCTATGGCTTCTATGTAAGCCCTGCATTGATTCTGCCATTTTATACTCCTTATATTTCTAATATATATTTATTCTAATAACTGTTTGGTACCACTGCTACACAGCTAAACTGCTGCTTATCAGATTCCTATCTGTTAAAGAACTCAACAAACTCCTCGTAGCCCTCTTTCATAAGCTGCTCCTTCTGGAATTTCTTGTTCTTGTTCATGCGCACAACAAGCACCTGCTGTCCGTTTGCTCTTGCGTCTTTTGCCTGGTTCATGACATCAACAAGCTTGTCTGCCGGATATTTCTTCTCAACCAGATAAGCCACCTTCTTTGGACTCTCAGGAATCTTGAAGCCGCTCTCCATGAGAAGCAGGATAATTCTCTCAAAACCGATTGAAAAACCACAGGCCGGTACATCATTTCCGGTGAACTTTCCAATCATCTTGTCATATCGTCCGCCACCGCCACAGGCTGCGCCAAGCTCAGGCATTGATATCTCAAAAATAGTTCCTGTGTAGTAGCTCATTCCACGAACAAGTGTAGGGTCAAATACGAGCTCAAACTTTGCTCCCTTTGTGGCATTGACAGCCGTAGCTATCTCTGTCATATTTGTAACCACTTCTTCGTCTAAATATTCACCGAGCTTTTCTGAAAGTATTTTTACACCCTCAGTCACATCCCTTGTCTGCTCCAAAAGCTTGAACAAATCAAGATATTTGTCAATATTTTCCTGTGGGTAGCCATCCTGTGCAAGCTCACTTGCAACGCCTTCCACTCCTATCTTGTCCATCTTATCGAGTGTGATAAATACGCTGTCGTAGTCCTCCTCAGCGAAACCACTGTAAGCAGCCATTGCCTTTAGGATTCTTCTCTCGTTGATTCTTATCTCAAAGTTCTCGAAGCCGAGTCTGCCGATTGTGGTAGTGGTTGCTGTAATCAGCTCTATCTCTGCCAGATTGCTTGGCTCTCCGAGTATATCTATATCACACTGTGTAAACTGTCTGTAGCGGCCTCTCTGAGGTCTGTCTGCTCTCCACACACTGCCCATCTGAAGTGCCTTAAACGGCGATGGCAGGTTGTTGGCATTGTTTGAATAATATCTTGAAAGTGGCACTGTAAGGTCGTAGCGCATTCCAAAGTCTACTACATCCGATTCTTCCTTTGCTGTCTCCAGATTCAGCTTCTCGCCTCTCTTCATTACCTTGAAGATCAGCTTCTCATTTTCTCCGCCCTGCTTGCTTGTGAGATTCGCTATATTCTCCATGCATGGTGTCTCTATCGGTGTAAATCCGAAGCTTCTATATGTATCCTTGATCACACTTGTCACATAATCACGGATTTCCATCTCTGCAGGTAGTATATCCTTCATGCCGTTGACCGGCTTTTTGCTCAGTGCCATTTGGTTTCCTCCATCTATATTAAAATATTGAATTCATTAGCTATTCTATTATACTTTTCGGTTTTGCAATCGTCAAGGGTTACAGGGGATTTTGCTGTATGTGCTATAGGACGGGCTGCAAGCCACGGCACCGTTAGGGCACACGCATATGCTTTGCTTTCGCTACGCTTTGCCGCTAAGATACTGTACGGATTATGCTTTTTATTCTTCTATGCTTGACGAAACCGTCGAACCGCGCCTTCCATGGCGCGGTTCTCCTTGACTTGCCCTCCATGGCAAGTCATTTCTGTGCTTCATGTGCATAATCCTACAGTATCTAAGCGGCTTTGCTATTCGCTCAATCAAATGCATATGCGTGCGCCACAGCGGTGCCGTGGCTTGCAAATGCTAATGCACATCTACTGTGGTGGATTGCAAATTCCGCACGGAGACAAGCCCATGGATTTTGCTTCATCAAGCGTTACCTCTGTGTCACTCTTTTTCAAGGTTCGACAGCCCGCACGGTGATATTTCTTGCCGGTTGCAGTGATATGAACCATCGTCTCGCTGTTTGAGGAATCTGCAGCGCTATTTTCTGCTGCTGAGCTGTCTGAACCTGATGATACACTTCCTGTTGTACTGCCTGAAGAGCCGGATTCTCCTGCCCCACTTCCAGCGCTGCTCTGCGAGCCTTCATTCTGCGGTGTATCCGTCTGAGCGCTCTGCTGCGGAGTGGTGCCATCCAGCCAGCTGTCACCATTCTCATAGTTTATTCCGACTCCGGGCTGCACATTATAGCAATAGACATTAAAAAGTATGCCGCCACCGTTATCCTCAACCGACTTTGCCTCTATGAGAACGCCATTTGCAACTAGATTGCTGCCCGAGAACATCGGAGTCACTCTGTAGAGTACATGATTTCCTGTATTGTTTACATAATCCGCTACCAGATTCTCAAACGGCAGCATCCCCTCTACATTCAGGTATCTCGTGCCGGTAATAAGATTCTTCGGATTGGCATTCTCCCCGGCAAGCTGATAGCCAATAAGATGACAGCGATTATATAAATACCTGTCCTTTATCACATCATACTTCACCGTATGCCAGCCTGATGGCTTTATCATGCCTATCTTGCCACGCTCCTCAGTCGGCATGATATCCTTGCATATATTGGCATAAGCCACACCGCATCTGCCAAGTGAATCCAAATCACTGTAATTTTCAAAAGCAGTGGTAGTCATATCGCTGTCCGTAAAAAAAGGCTCATTATTGTTGACAGCCACATATGCCTTGCCATCATATGCCGGAATAGCATCAAGGGAAACGTAGGAATTGTTGTTTACAAGATTCTCCTGCGGCCCATCCACTTTATCCTTGCTGCCTAAAGCACCGGAAGAATCCTCATCTGCCACTTCAGCTACTGCGACATGCCCGGCACCTTCAGTGCCGGATAAATCAGTGGAGGCACAGCCTGTAAAAATTGTAGCAATTGCAAGTAATTCACATAGTGTAATTGCAGCTGTTTTCCTTAACTTTAGCCATATGTTCATATAAAATCACTCTTTCTATCAATCGATTGATATTGGATTTCCCTAATTACAATAAATTAAATGAATACTTAAATTACTAAACCTAATATACTTTTATTTCCTCGCTTTATTTATTATAGCAAACGTTTGTTTGTTTTTCAACCCTTGCTGTAAAGCTATACATTCCCCACTATTTGGACAGTTACTGTTCACACCTAACAGTATGACCAGCGACGCTCTTAGGTGGATTACCACCACAGCGTAAGGGCCGTAAGCCCCGCCTGGCGGGTGCACACGGATTCTCGTGAGAGCGCATAGCGAAGCTGTTTAGATACTGTAGGATTATGCCCGTGAAGCACAGAAATCCGCAGCCATGGACGGCTGGGGAAGGCGTTATGCGCCACGGACGGCGCATAAAAGCCGGTTTCGTCGAGCATTGAAAACCCAAAAGCATAATCCGTACAGTATCTTAACAGCGCAGCGTAGCGAAAACGAGAGTCCGTGTGCACCACGACCGGGCGGAGCTTACGGCCCGAACCAACTAAAAAAGCCACCCAGGCATAACACCCGGTGTGGCTTTTAATCATGTATTATGAAATTATGTGAATCACCTAATGTGAATCAACACTGCTATATTGCAGAACAAATCTACTCGCAAAGCTTAGAAAACTCATCCGCAACAAACTGAACCTTGGTTCCGATAATAACCTGAACAGAATTCTTACCAGGCTTCATAACGCCTGCAACACCTGCAGATTTAATCTTCTTGTCATCAACCTGAGTGATATCCTTAACCTCAAGTCTGAGTCTTGTGATGCAGTTGTCAATGCTTGCAATATTGTCTTTGCCACCGCAGCCCTCAAGAATAGTCTTTGCAACTGCTGTGTAGTCATTGTTAGAAAGCACTGCCTTCTTCTCTGCCTCGACATCATCGTCCTCTCTACCAGGGGTCTTAAGATCCCATTTCTTGATAGCGAAATAGAATACAATGTAGAATACGATAAAAGCTGCGATTCCAAGAGGAATGATGAGCCATGTCTTTGCTGCAGCCGGAAGTGAAGATGAGAATAATAAATCCATCGCGCCGGCTGAGAATGAGAAGCCTGCTCTAAATCCAAGAGCTACTGTAATCATTGTGAAAATACCATAAAGTAAAGCATAAATCACATAGAGAACAGGAGCAAGGAACATAAATGCAAACTCGAAAGGCTCTGTAACACCACAGATGAATGCACAGATAGCTGCAGAAGCAAGGATACCGATGGCAGCCTTTTTCTTAGCAGGCTTTGCACACTTAACCATGGCAAGTGCTGCACCAGGAATACCAAACATCATACATGGGAAGAAACCTGACATGTACATTCCGAGGCTCCATGAAACATCCTTTGATGTCTCGCCATTCCAGAAATGAGAGAGGTCTCCAAGTCCGATAGTATCGAACCAGAATACGTTGTTTAATGCGTGGTGTAATCCTGTAGGGATTAACAGACGGTTCAGGAATGCATAGATACCTGCGCCGACTACGTCAAAACCAACGATTGCTTTACCGATAGCTACAAGAGCACCGAAAAGTAATGGCCATACAAACAGTAATACTACAGATACAAGGATTGAAACAACACCTGCGATAATTGCTACGCAACGCTTGCCGCTGAAGAATGACAGCCAGTCAGGAAGCTTTGTATCCTTAAATCTGTTGTAACACAAAGAACCAATAACACCGGCTAAGATACCGATAAATGGGTTTGCAATCTTGTCGAATGCAAGTGTCTTTGTAGCGCTGTCAGCGATAGATGGCATGATTTTTGTAACAAAGTCTGTAGACAGGAGTGTTGTCATCATCAGCCATGAAGCTAAAGCTGCAATACCGCCGGTACCGTCGTTCTTTTCCGACATACCGACACCAACGCCGATTACAAAAAGGATGGCCATGTTGTCAATCAAAGCGCCCCCTGCTTTAACTAAAAACAGACCTATTAAATTACGTACACCCTCGATGTCACCACCCTGCATGGTTGCAGGACATAAATAATATCCAATACCCATGAGGATACCACAGATAGGAAGTACTGCTACGGGAAGCATTAAAGCTTTACCCAGTTTTTGAAGAAATTTCATAAATTTCCCCTCCTTTACATTATGTATACTAAACTGGAGATACTCCAATAAAGTTCGTTATTATTATATAATTATATTCAAATCTACGCGAGACTTAAAATCTCATCACCGGCGGATACATCCCCCTCTTTGAGTATCTTTATCTCACTATAATCAGCAGTGTTGCCAATTAAAACCGGAGTAATGACATTAAGATCTGCTGCCTTAATCTGCTCCAGGTCAGCCTCCATCAAAAGGTCACCCTTCTTCACCTGATCACCAACGGAAATATGTGATTTAAAAGGAGCACCCTTTAGTATCACTGTATCCAGACCAATGTGCAAAAGCAACTCGACTCCCTGAGTGGTCGTCATGGTAAAAGCATGAAGCGTATCAAATACAGCTGTCACCTCACCATCCGCCGGAGCATAAAACCTGCCCTCAGAAGGAATCACGGCCACACCGTCTCCCAATATCTTCTCAGAAAAAGTAGGATCCGTAACCTCTGTAATAGGAACCACTCTGCCGTTGCACGGAGAACAGATCACCTTTCCCTTTGACTTATTCTTGAAAAAACCTAACATGATATCTCCTTTCCGTCGATATACACACTCACAATATCCAAATCATCATTGAGAAGCACAAAATCTGCTCTCTTTCCTGCAGAAATGCTGCCTGCTTCATCATAGATGCCAATCTCCTTAGCCGGATTGGCTGTAGCACACATAATTGCCTCCTCAAGCGGAATACCTGCCTGCCTTACTGTGAAACGCATACAATCCATCAGATTTGTTGCCGAGCCTGCAATTGTCCCATCATGGAGTGTGGCAAGCGAACCTCTGACCGTCACTGCCTGTCCACCGAGTGTATACTCGCCATCCTCAAGCCCTGTGGCTCTCATGCTGTCACTTATTAAAATCATGCGCTTCGCACCAAACATGGCAAATGTTGCCCTGATAACCGACGGATGAATATGCACACCGTCACAAATGAGCTCTGCATGACACTTTTTTGAATCTCTCACAGCCCCGATAACTCCGGGATTCCTGTGATGAAGCGGTGGCATCGCATTATACAAATGTGTAGCATGGCTTGCACCATGTTCAATAGCCTCTACTGCGGTGTCATAATCAGCCGCTGTGTGTGCTATTGAAACCACAACACTTCCTCTTACCCTGTCTATAAAATCAATCGCGCCCGGCTCCTCCGGAGCGATATCTACAAGCTTTATCAAGCCATGGGCCGCATCCTGAAGCTCACAAAAATAATCATAATCACATCGCATGATATTCTCTGCCGCCTGTGCGCCCTTTTTAGAAGGACTGATAAAAGGTCCCTCCATATTGATACCTACAAGATGTGCACCACCTTGATAATTATAATCACCGGCATTTTTCATGACACTCAAAAGCTCATCCCTTTGAATGGTCATAGTAGCCGGACACACGCTAGTCACTCCGACAGAAGCCTCGTATGCTGTAATCACATCAAGTGCCTCTGCGGTGCCGTCACACATGTCAGCACCCTTGCATCCATGAAAATGAATATCCACAAGACCCGGTATCATGATAAGACCTGATGCATCTATAATCTCCTGCGGTGCGCTGTCATTAGCCGCGTCCGTGTCAGCTGTTCTCTCCAAAACACTGTCAAAACGGCCATCCTTAACGACAACATCACCTTGCATAAAGCTGCCATCCTCTGTAAATACCCTTGCATTTTTTATTATCATATACATGTACCTTCTCAACTAAAAAACATCTACAAATAACTCAGTGCAGCCTCATCCGCTACAAGCGTAACATCATTGTGCAGCTGCAATACAGAAGCCGGCACCTGTGGTGTAATCGGTCCAAAGAAAGCCTTGTGAACAATCTCTGCCTTATCCTCACCACTTGCAACAATAAGAATCTTCTTAGCCTGCATGATGGTCTTGATGCCCATTGTATAAGCCTGCTTCGGAACATCATCAGCCGATGCAAAGAAGCGCTTATTGGCCTCAATAGTAGACTCTGTCAGATTCACACAGTGTACCTGCTTGTCAAAAGACTCGCCCGGCTCATTAAAACCGATATGACCATTGTGTCCGATACCAAGAAGCTGTAAATCAACACCGCCAAGAGACTGAATCAGCTCTGTATAGCGCTTGCACTCCTTCTGAGAATCCGGCTCCATGCCGTTTGGCAGGTGAGTATTCTCAATCGGAATATTCACATGATCAAACAAATTCTGATGCATAAAATAATAGTAGCTCTGGTCATTCTCACGGCTTAGTCCCTTGTACTCATCAAGGTTCACCGTCATAACCTCTGAGAAGTCCAAATCCCCCTTCTTGAACCACTCAACGAGCTGCTTATACAAGCCGATAGGTGTAGAGCCTGTAGCCAGTCCCAATACACAATTAGGCTTCATAATCACCTGTGCCGATACGATATTTGCAGCCTTTCTGCTCATATCTGCATAATCCTTAGCCTGATATATTCTCATGAAAAATCCCCCCAATTCGCAAAATATAACCAATACTATCTGCACAACCTTCAAATGTGCTGTTCGATTGCATATATGCATTTTACCTCATATAGGACATTTTGTCCAGTGATTTTTGTCACATTTTGCATATTTCATAAAAAAAATATTAAATTTTAATGCATTAAAGTGGTAAAATTGCATAAAAATAATCAGTTACTCTAATGCCCCTTTTACTTTTTTGTGTGAAATACAACGTTCTTCCCGATTGGCAAGTGCCTTAACTCTGCCTTCTAACAGAAGTTCTCTTCCTTTTTCATTTCTTGTATATATGCAGTCATAGTTTCCGATATACGGATGCATGCATTTTGTAAAACGTTCTGCATCCTCTTTCTTTTTAGAAAAACAATTTGGAATGGCATAGAAACCATTCAGTCCTTTTCGATTTTTCCTTTTTACAAGTATATAACGCTGGTTGTCTATAACATCAAAAAATTCATTGACGCACTGTGCAAACAGCGCTTTATCCCTGCCACTTCCACCTAACAAATAGATAATATGTTGATCCGGTCCCAGCGATTCTGCCACTACTTTACAATGTGTTTCTTCCAGAAGCTGTTGCTCCTCTAATGCTTTACGGATTCCATTTCCAAATGCCTTTAATCTTTTTAGTGGACTGCCCAGCATAAATATTTTCGGAAAACGCATTATAATTCCAGTCAATCCAACAACAATGACGAAGTAACATACTCCGGCTAAGCTTCCCGATTTGGATGCTGCCGCCACAACACCTGCCCCAATCATGCCAATCAGACACAAAATTCCTGACAGAATCATTGTAAGAATCGCATCCCAGAAAACAACACTCGTAACAAATTTGTCTTTTACCTCTGTCTCATCCACAATATCCATTTTGTCATAGATTGCAAGTGCACTATTCCAACGTTCTTTTAACGCATCACGTTGTCCTGACATTTTCAACATTTGTCTGTTAATCCTGTCAACATTAGTTTTATTAAATGGAGTTTTAATAATTGACAACCGTTTTATTCCATTTTCAATTGTATTTTCTGAGTAATGCAGACCAAGAAAATGTTCCATCCTTCGTTCGAGCATACTGTAATCGTCACTAATCTGATTGTCATCTGCCTTCAGCACTTCGTTCCATGGTCTCAGACACACTAAATGCCAGATGTTACTTGTTTTTTCCGGCTGTTCTTTCATCACACGTATAGCGCGTCCACGCATCTGGTTGCTTAACATAAATGAACCGACAAAGCTTGCAAGGATTAGGGAATTGATACAAGGAGAATCCCATCCTTCCCCTAACAACGATTTTGTACCGATCAAAACCTGCATATAGCCTTTTGAAAAAACAGCAGTTACCGCCCCTGTCAGAAAATGTGCATTTCCAACAGCTGTTACTTTAAGATAATCTGTTTCCGAAAGATTGCCGATCCTACTGAACGTAACTTTTCCACTTGTTCCAATCTCCTGTTCCAGCGCATCTTTTGCCTCCGCCGGAATAATCACAATCGTCCCGCAAAGTACACCAAAACGAATTTGTTTGTATTTCTTTTCATTTTCACGTCGGAGCATTTCAAAAAACGGGAGCACCCCTAGTGAGTTTACATCGTATTCTGTATTTCCAATTGTTTTTTCATATTCTTTCCGGATATAATCTGTCAAAACCAGCAGTCGCAGATTCTGACCGGATGTCTCGTATTCATGGAATACAATATCACGGATGCTGTTACATTTTCCCAGAGAATTCGTGAGCATTTTTTCCACTGCCGCACTTTTCGTCATGACAACTTTTTTCTTTTCTATCAGACCGTTAGATTTTAAATCAGCAATTAATAATTCACGATATCTCTTGTCACACAAATATGAATCCTCATCATCATACAAAAATCCCTGTAACAGACGTTCCATCCACTGTGCGTTCATGGATGGTAATTTTTTTGCCCCTAAAAGCCTTTGTAATCTGGACGGAAATGCAATATTTTTGCTCTGTAAATAAATCAACAATGATGCCAGATATGCCGGATTATCCAGTAGCAGGTCATCAGAGAGCTGCCCACTCAGCCCCTTATGGCTTCTCACATATGTAAGAAACTGTGTATCCTGCATGATTTTTTCTGTCATTGCTTTACTGCGTTCTTCAAAATGTCTGACTTCCTGCTCTTCCTCTTTTGTTGGATAGTTGAAGTAAACATAATCCTGATGTGGACAGAGGCTTCCCTCTTTTACGAGTTCCGGTATCGTAATTTCTTCATCAATCTCTCCACACATATTCATGTAACGTGTCCACATAGCCGGTGTGGAATCATACGGCGGTGTTGCTGTCAGCGCTATAATCTTAAGGTAATTCAACTGTTTTTTGAATTCTTCTAATGCTTTCCACCATTCACTTCGCAAGTGGTGGCATTCATCCAGACAGAGCACTTCGATTCCTGCCTCTTTCATCGTCTCGACCAGATCAAAACCGCTGTAATCTACTTCTTCTGTCTCCGTTTCCGCCAGGCACTCGTCTGTGCCTGTGCCACTCTCCTCACCTGCATCTTCCTACATTCCCTGAAATCTTGTCATGGCACTGTGCAATGCCTGATATGTTGCCACAGTGATTGCCTTTGGCTGTTTTAAATTCTGTGAAAGATATTCTTCCCCTTTGATACCCTCACATAAAAAGGCTTCCTCTATCCTTGCAATCCACTGCTCTCTAATTGTAATAGATGGTGCTAAAATCAGTGCTTTTCCGTTCAGCCTGCGGATCATTTCAATTCCCAGGGTCGTTTTTCCGGAACCGGGTGCCGCAACAATATGTATTTTTCCATCTGATATGTACCTGTCAGCATGTTCCAAAACTCTTGCCTGATACTTTCTCCATGTTCCCTTAAATTCTAAAATACCTTCATAATTCATAACAATCCATTCTCCTCTGTTTATTCCACTGTTTCTATGTTCTATGCTCTGTAATTATTATATCCAACTTCCAATTACCTTACAAGAAAGATAACCAAAAATATTTAACAAAAGTCTTCATAATATGAACAATCTGGTTAACAGTGCCTGGCCCATTCTATACCACGAAAAAAGTAACTGAAACCGCTGAAATCACTAAAACAGCTCCCCAATCCCAGCGAAATTGCTGGAAAAATCTTCAAAAAAGTAGCTGAAATCACTAAAATTCCCAAAACAGCTCCCTAAACTCAGCCAAATAGTCGGAAAAATCTTCAAAAAAGTAGCTGAAACCACTGAAATTCCTAAAACAGCTCCCTAAACTCAGCCAAATAGCCGGAAAAATCTTCAAAAAAGTAGCTGATCCATTGACAGTTCAATAGAGCATTCAGCCATGATATATAGTATTGCTGAAACAGCAAAAGCTAATAATCTTAAAGCATATGGAAGATACAGACCGCAGCTTCCTAGAAGATTTGTTCATTTTAGTTTTACGGCAAAATAAAAATGCGGTTAGGATTTTTACGCTCCAACCGCATCTTTATCCTCAAAGACTTTGTGGATCCATATTACATTCCAAGTAAATCTGCATGTGTTCCAGTTCTCGTCAGGAATAAAATCAATTCATTTCCGTCAATTTGGTATATCAATAACCAATCGGGAGCGATGTGACATTCTCTAAATCCACCCCAATCACCACTTAAAGCATGATCCCGATAACGTTCGTCCAGCTTCACGCCTGATGTCAGATTTTCAATCACATTTTCAAGCAATCGTATATCATATCCACGCTTTTTTATCCGTTTAAAGTCTTTTTTAAAAGCAGTTTGATATTTAATCGTCAGCATCAAGATCCTCCATCAACTCTGAAACGGATGAAAATCCCTTACTTAAGCCAATCTTGTTTTTAGTATCTTTCATCGCCTGAATTGTTTCAGCATTAGGAACATCCATTGTAATTTTAAATGGGATTCCCTGCTCACGTACCGCCTGCTTTGCCGTCATCACAAAAAATGTTGACATATCCAAGCCCAAGTTATCCAATAGTTCTCTTAATTCATCCTTCAACATAGAATCCATACGAAACGTAGCACTTGTCATCGACATATTGTTCAGCTCCTTTTCAAATACTAACAATAACATTATATTCTTTCATATAATTATTATACTGCGCTCACTGATTACCGTCAATACAACGTAATGCTATTTGTCAACATATTTTAAAAACACTGTCTTTCCAGGGTCAACGTATTATCCTTCCCCCACTAGGTTGACCACATTGGTGCCTGACCCCAATGTGTTTTTCATAGGTGTTGCACAATTTCCTCATCCGTCAGTTCTTGTCCAACTGGCAAAGGTATACGCTTCACCATAAGTGGAATCGTATTGAAATACCCAAAATATATCAACATAAATGCCAAATGTTCACGTACCTTGGTATCCAACCACAATTTGTGGAACGCATATTTATCTTCCAAGCCATGAAAGAACTGATCAGATTCTTGTTCGCTCCTCTTTCTTCTTCAAAAACGTAGAAGTAAAAAATGCTACGATCAACCCACAAATCAATGTATTAATTGTTGTAAAAATATTATTCACCACGTTATCTGGCAATGCACTTATCCATTGCAACATTTTATCTCCCCCTCGTATCAACGTGTTTAGTCTGTATCCCTGTTTCTTGCGAAACATTTTTTGTCGTAGCATAGCCTTTCAAATCTATTATCCTTTCAGCACACCAATAAACTATCAACTATTTATTGCTCATTTTATCACTCATTTTTGCTGTAGTATCGCTCACTTTTTCACTATCGCCCCCTGCTATGTTCATTCTTCAAAATATCCACTTTCTGCAATCTCAAGCAGATTCTTTATTGTATCTTCATAAGCAACTGGTGCATTAATAAAATAGCTGGTGATTTTAAAATAATCTTCACTGAAAAATCCATTCTTGCAAAATGCTCTAATTACTTCTGGAACATCAATACCAGGTTTTGAAGAAGGACATGTTTGCTTCATTGCTGCCCTATGTGCTCTAACCTCTTTTACTAATGTTGCAAAATTCTCGTCAAACGTGATCACTGGACGAAGTTTATACAAATCGTAAAGATGTCTGGAATATCTCTCGCTCTTCCCTTCCATATAATAGTCACAAAGGGCAAATACCTTATCAACAAAGGTTCTGACTACCGATTGAAGTCGCATCGTAAATGGTTGTAGTGCAAACTCCTCAACCAGTTCAACATCCTCCTCTTTTAAAAATTCATACACATGTAACTACCCTTAGCTCTGTCGGAAATGAGTAGGAACCTAATGCTGTCTCCAGTTTTACTCCCGGATACAAGCTTTCTTCCACATAACCGTCCAATGGATCGTATGCAAAAATATAGCAGTTATAATCCTTGTCACTTTCGATTTTTCCCAATTACTTATAGGAAGTCCCAGCTCCTCACTGATTGGTCGAAGAATTTTATATTTTAATGTTTTTCGTCGTCCTTCCCCAAGATGTTCCGTAAAGGTAATATCAATGTCCTCACTAAACCGATCCAGTAAGTGAAAGCATTTTGAAAGCGAAGTTCCCCCTTTAAAAACACAATTCTCACTTTTCGATGAAAGCAATTTTAATATCATCGTCACATAATAGTCTTTTTCGATTACAGCCATCGGAATGTTCAATTTTTCGCTAGCTGCATTCACAACATCAAAAAATAGCCCTTTGTCTTCATGCAAATACATGTTCCAACCTCATTTCATAAATAGATTTATATATTTTCATTGGAAAATATTCAAGGTATTGGTCTACCTGTTCTCTGCTGATCCTATTTTTTCTGATATATGCAAATAATTGTTCCTGTACGTTTTCATTATCTTCATCTGCATATTCATCAATATCCTTCAACAATTCCAGTAGTTGCAATACTTTATAATTCTTTCCTGTCACCGGTACTCTTGATCTTCTGACTGTATAAATCTGATTTCCAACCTTAACATCCCGAACAATCGAAGTGAAATTGTTGCTCACAATTTCTGCTTTAAAAGGCACCTGCGTAGAAACTCCAATCTGGTTCGCAAAAGTATGTCCGGAATAATAACCAATCACTTTTCCGTTACGACAGATGTATTTATATCTGGCAACAACATCTGCAGAAGGCTTATATCCACTTTTTAAACGTGTCTTTTTTGGCAAATAATAAATTCCGGCTTCATAGCGCATCAGTTTTCCGGCATCTGCAAGTCGTTTCAGCTGCTGACGAATTGTCTCATCTGAAACTTCACTCATTTTTATATCCGACAAAAAAATAGGTTCACCAGCTTTATAATATTCTAATATATAATTATATACAGCATCCATTCAAAGCACCTCCTGTCACAGATTTTGATATACTATATTCTATATCGTTATATTATCAAGTGTTACCACTATTGTCAATAACATACTCTAATATCATACACGTTCTAATAAAATTACATACGTCTTTTCTGTGAACTTCCAGAAATTTTACAACGCCTGTTTTGCGTTCATCCAGCAGTTTTTACCATCCGAAAGTTAAAATAGCAAGGAAAAGTCTCTGGACGCAATTATCTCATGCAAAGTTGGTAGCGACAAACCGGTCGATTATTGAGCGCTTACATCATAAATTCCTCTATCTAATCATTTCATCCAGAAGTTTTTCCACTGATTAGCCCTCATTGCTTTTCTGACCAACTTCTCAACTTCTTTAGCCTGTGTATTTCTTACTTCGACAGGAAGCTTCATATCCTGTTCAATCGGATACTTACTATTGTACGTATCGACAAAGAGTTTGATAAATGTTGGATCATACCCCAGATAATCAAAGAGAGCCTTCCAATACACAGCCATGAATTTCAAATCCATAAAGTAGGTTGGCAGTATGTTTCCAAGTTTTATCAAATCTTCTTCATTTTGATTCTTCTCATAACGTGTAAATATCTCTTCAATTTCAGGATACTTCTTTCTCAAATTTGGCAAGCGGTTCTTTACATGGTTAACGATACTAAGCAACTCAAAATTTAGGTTAATGAAAAAACATGATTGAATCGAGTCTAATAGCAAATCATTTCCATCATATGCCATTGCCAAGTTCGCTACAAATACCTCTCCCTTGTACTTTGAATAGAAATCCACTAAGACCTGTGCATTCTTCTTCCTTAGTAAATGGTAATCTTCATCCGTTTTACAGCCATCAGATTGTTCTTTTTTAGGAATCTCTTGATAGAATTTGACAAACTCTTCGATACCATCATATACACCTTCAATGACTTCATTACATCTAAAGTCAGCTTTCAACTTTCTTTTGCTATACCACACTTGCCATTTGTAAATCAGGTACACGGCAATGATGCTACAGCAAATGCTACAAAACCACGAATTATTAAGCACACTCTTAATTACCGGGAAAAATGGTACTGCCATAAGTATCTGGAATACTTGAACTTTCCAGGCAATAGCTATTAAAAGAAGGAGTGCTACACACAACATAATGAAAATCACTTTGCGATATACTGATTTTCTCATCATAACAACATACCTCCGTCTTGGTTTATAATGTTTCTTTATCAAAATAATGAAGATTCCTTTTTAAGTCATGCATAGATTATAAGTTGTGACTTTATAGAAATTTAATTCCCCCTGTTATTGCCATTTCTATACTTTTTTATAAATTTTATATCTTCTTTATTTCCACAGGCATTGTGATCTTCCTCAATACACTTCAAACTACAATTTTCTCACAATCCCCATGGACAACATTTGAGTTACCTGATTATCCGCATAATCTTTTGACAATTCATCGGCAATTGCTTTTATTTCATAATATATTTTGTTTGCCTCGCTTATATTATCAAGGCTGTCCATATAAAGCCATTTCTCAAACAATATGAAAGAGTAATACTCCATCAATTCAAGTTTATTTTCCGGGAACTTTCTTATCCACTTTTTGAACAAAGAGATTAATTCTTCATCGATCGGTCTCGGAAAATCAAGCCAAGTGACATAGTTCCACGAAACCAGATACGAATAACCAAGCACAACTTTCCCCTCGTTCGGAAATGCTTCATAAATCTCTCTTAGCCTTTCTTCTGTCGAAAGAAGAATCTCAGCTTTGTTAGAATCAAATACGGCAGGAGGATCATAAATAGCGTGTTCATTTGCCTCAAGAATCGCAAGTGTATTCGCCACATCCACATTATGTGTTTCGTCAAAAATCCGCTCCATATCTTTCAGTAATTTGCGTCTTCTTCCCAGCACTTGATTCTCTCTGTAGATATCATACAGATCATTGGCAACCATCGCTATAGCTTTTAAAATATCTTCATCGTCCGTAAACCTCTGCTGAAACTTCATCATCTGTTTCCAGCAATTAGCTGCCGCACGATAATCATTTCTACGTAACCAAAGCACTATTAACCTGGCATAATTTTCTGCACACCAAGTTGCAATATAACCATTTCCAGGAATCTTGTCGGCGATTTGATTATACTTATTCATTAAATCGGCAGCCTGTTGTGTTAATTCCGCATTATGAACACCAACAAAAAATACATCCCACACATCTTCTATATATTTATATACTACTTCATTGTTCAGTCTATCTGCAATATAATCAGCGCTTTGCAATCCAAGTGCATACAAACGTTCCAGTTCGCCTCTTTCTGTCAATACAATTCCTATATCCTTCCAAACCTCCATTTCATAGGCACAAATAATCTCTGGCACTTGAGATACACACAGGCTGTCTGCAATTTGCTCAAAATTATTCAAGTTCCTTGCTGCAAGAATAACAAAAATCCATTGTCCGAATCTGTCACGGTCATCCTCTAACGGAGCGAACTCCATTGCCATATATGATTTTTTGTCTGGAAAATCTTCTATTGCGTGCCATAAGAACATATCAAACTCTGTGACTGTTCCTAATCTTGCGGCTTGAGCAAATCCAATCCACTCATACTCAGGAATATAGTAATCCACAAGAAATTCTTTTATAATGTCAGGGTACTCTGGGTCGATTATAGTAAGAAGCTTTGGGCATCCTTTTTCATCAAGTCTTAAATATTTTGGATCATTAGCACGTCTTAGTATTTCTTCCTGAATCTCCTCCAGTGTAGAAAACTCATCCATTTCATAATCACGCGCATATTCCTGATAAACAAACAAATCCGAAAAATCCGTCTGCTTCTTTCCGGGACGTTGACTTGCATTGATATACTGCAGAAGATTTTGTGCCGCCTGTTGATAAATTCCTTGGTCATCATCCAGGCATACAAAAACCGATGCTGAAGCTAATGCAAGCAATTTAACATAATCCTTCAGCAAGTTTGAATGATTATCGAGGCACAACAGCCACCTGTCCTCTTCTCTCTTTAAGAAAGCCGCCAACATCTCATCAAGGCTGGTAACACTGATGCATCCATCCTTATAAATCCACAGTTCAGTGTATACAGCTACAAACAGTGGTCTATCACACTCTTCTTTCAACGCAGTCTTAAAATTGCTATATATTTGATCCGCAGTATCCGGCAGTACAGAGGAGTATTTTACTTTTGTTTCATCATCTGCCACATTATTTAAATATGCCTCAAGATACACATTTATAAATTCTAATTCTTCCTCTTCTGAAAGTTCAGAAATGTCTAAAGGCGAAAGGGTAGTTTTATTGTTATACGAACACTCCTGAAACCAAAGCCTCGTTTGCATATCCATTTTTTCAACAATTCGGTCATACCAGTTGTTTTCATTATTCTGATATCTTCTGTCAACAAAAAGAAGACGGAGTTTAAATCTACTGTATTCAAAGCGCTCGAACAACGTAGTCACAATAGTAGCACACTTATCTTCATTGCCTAACACATAATCAATTACAATGACCGTATCAGAAAATGGTTTAAATTCTCTGTATCTTTCAACGTCAACATCCGTCTTGGCAAAAAAGCCAAACCAATTATTGGAAAGCTGCTTGAGCCATTGATATACTAACCGGCTCTTCCCAATACCTCCCTTTCCCACTAGCGACCACCACAGCAATTCTTTATCTGCTGAACAAAACCTATTTAACTCAACCAGTTCTTTTTCTCTTCCTACAAATTTGCAGAACTCATTTAAATAATGCAGACGATATGATGCTGTAAATGACTTTCTGGTTTTTACATATGGGTTTACTCTAATAATTCCTGAATCTCTATACCGTGTGCGAATCCGATAATTTGCCATGTCTTCAACGGCATTAGATAAATCACTGTATTCCATTCCATAGCAAACCGGTATCACATTAGGTCCTAAATCTGACAAATCATCTCCTGCTTTATGCAGATAAAAATATGGAATATTTAAGTGAAGCTGCTTCGAAGCAAATGACATAAACCCCTTCAGATTTGGATCATCCACGGTTGCTCCACAGCCAAGTATAACCAATGTGCACGTACTGATAAGGTTCTGGATAAACTGTGCACCCTGATTCGTTATGACATCTTCGTACTGTTTTTGATCAGCAACTATATCGTCCGTATTTGTGGCAGCATCATAAATACCATGAAGGTGAATTACACTCATCTCTGCCTGCCCGCTCAACATCTGAACTATTTTTCCCGGCATATTATATGTATAATAACCCAGACCGGTAACTTCCTCCAGAAGCTTATCATAGTTCGTCGTCGCAAAATAATCCCCGCAGCGCACAAATAAAGCAAGGGCATTCGCCAACTTTTTATTCTGTACTCTGAGACTGCCAATCGTAGAGTCCATATAAGCCGTATAGTTTCCATTTTTTCTCAATGCTTCTATCAAAAAGCTTGCTGCGTCAATCAGTTCGGATGCACTATAAGAACCGAATCTTCTATCCAATTCCTCCGCTTCGACATCAGAAAGATAAGCTTTGCCTTCCTTAAGCCAACCAACCCACCCTTTTGCATGATCGCCAAGTGAAACAGACAAACCTGCACCACAAAGGAATATAATAGGTCGCCCTTGAGAAAGAGCACTTTCAAATTTGGGATAATCCGATATTTTCATAAACTATTCTGCTGCGAGTTTCGTTTGCACACATATGCAATATGCAGTAATACCTCGCGACCTCCCTTCTCACAATATTTATGTACAGAACTCATTTTATCGAAGTCTGACCCCAATGTGGTCAACTTAAGCCCCAAAGCCTTGATTTTTCAGACATCACACAGCTTAATGTATTACGAGGCAGCACGCCCATATAAATAAAGTGCTTTGCATAGATTTCGAAGCTGTATATCATCCCCCTGTACAGCCCTTCGGATATAAGAATACGGACCTACAACGCCATAACTGCTTACGCCACTATTTGAGAATGTAATTGTATAATCAGTTGACAAAAGCTTCGGCAAAATTGACTTTATTCTGATGCAAAACAGCTTTCCATCAAGCTCAGCTGAAAATTCGCTGCTGTCAAGTCTGCCGGTTTTCTCATTAGTAACATCTATATTATATTTCTGCAGTATTTCATCAAGTGCAAGTGAGTTTTTATTAATGAAATACAGCTTCATATCAGTTCCGTTTCTACATACAAGTGATGAGCCTATATACTCCAAATCATCATTACTCATTGATGCAATATTTCCATCCACTGTCATTTTAAGGATTTCCTCAGTCGATAAAGCACCCACTGCATCATCTGTCAGCTCCTTATTCGCCAGATCAGATGTATCCACATTGAAATATAACTGCGCATACGCTCCATAATCCAAAAGAGCCTTTGCTATATTTTTCGAAGCAGAATCAGAATCTGTTTTGATTAAATCATTCAGATAATCTGCCGGTGCGAAGGCAAAGCTGTTGCTTTTCGTGCCATCACTCTTTATGACGCTGATTTCAACCTTTTCAGTAAGCTTCGCAGGAGCAGCCTCGTATGTGATTTTCTTTACCTGAGTATTATTGTACTCAGTTGTCTCAAACGCTGACAAAAGCCTATCTGTACAGGTGCCATCCGGGTATACAAACCTAACCATTGACCCTGCGTCATCCATAATATCTGTCGAAACGGCAGCATATAGATTTGCACGTACCAGCGTTGTCAAATCTACAGAATAGCCCTTTGCCGTAAGCTCATTTTCCGGCTCTGCATGTCTGGTTTCATCTGACGTAAAAGCTTTAATACAGAAATTGCCATATGGATATACTCTGTATCTGCCACTGCTATAATACAAGCTCTTTCCATTTCCCTGGCTCACCTGTCTGTCCCAGAGGAGAGTGTCACCGGTTGTTATCTTTGTTGCCTGCTCATAATCCAGGGCACTCTTATCAACCGATACCACTACAGCAAAGGTACTTCCCGGCTTAAGCTCCACCGGTTCTGCCAGCTCCACACTGTATATACCCGCAAAGACTGTATTGCCTGTCGTTGTAGCCTGAGTCTGTTTCTCTCCACTTAATGGATCAGACGGATCCGTAAGATTTGTATACACATCTATTGTATAGCCTACATCCGCTATTCTGGTAAATGACAGCGATACCTCTCTTAGCTTCTCATACTCTCCATCAGCCTTATTTGGTACCGTAAATACGTTTGCCAGCCTATTGGTCAGATTAGTATTGTATACCTGAATTCCACCATCCAGCTGATAGTTGTGGTCTAATCCGTCATCATCCGAGAAATCAAATACCCACGCTGTATCTAACAGTGATTCATTATCATACGACATCCAAAAATAATCACAATATGTTCCCCAGCTATTTCGCACAAGCCAGGCTCCATCATTTTCCGGTCTCAATGACTCAGGGAAGTTCTCTTTTGAAAAATTATCATCCCAGCCTACAAGCATCACTGCATGTCCGGAACCTCTTTTTGCAGTATCATAGTAGGTATAATGCCCTGCACTGTCAAATGAATAAAACCTCATGGCACTGTCATTATGATAATACATCACACCGGCAGCCCCATGCTCCATAATATTAGCCTTCACCTCATCAGTATTTTCATGGATATTTATCTCATAAGCATTTTTCAGATGAGCCTTGCTGTAAGAGTATGCATATTTATCATCCAAGCCACTTTCCAGTGTACTGTCAGCCTGAGAATATGGCACCACGGCCTCGTCAACCGGACCTATCCACTGCGCCAGACGCCTTGAGCTGTATTCAAAATTGCCACCTCGTTGCAGGTATGAGAGTCCATTCTCATTATGGTATTTAGCCACATCCCCTGCAGTACCGCCCAGCGGATCTGTCACAAAATTGTATGCAAAATACGCAAGTTGTAGCTCACTGAAGTCGACATTCTTATCCACGGTTCCATCATTTATCAGGTCATACTCGGCAAGCCCCATACTGGCAAATGACCAACAGGTACCATATGGATTTTGGTCTCGTGCCTGTGGATACATGGTATCAAACACCGAAGCATCATCCGGAAAAGCCAAAGGCAGCTCTGCAAAGGTCGAAATTCCCGAGTCATATACAGGAGTATTGTTGTCCAGCTCACTCTCTATATATCCTCCCTGATATGACTGCAACAGATTTTGAACCTGTGTCCTCTCAGTTCTTCTTCCGTCCTCATTTATTACAGACTCCGTTGCTGCCACCGGTGTGGTTGATATAAGCAGTGTCGCCACCATAGCTGAACCGATTATTCTTGTTAAAAGTTTTTTAAATATCATTTACCTTTCTCGCCATCTCAGAATACATATACAACGCATTCATCAGATTCTTTAATTCTATTGATGAGTCTTTATCGTTTGCAACGCTGTATGCATAGCTTAACGGGCCATAATTAAGCTCTATGATTTGTGAGCTGTCCATACCTGTAACCCTGCATACATAGTTCTTATACAGGCCGCATGCCATTATTCCGCTTATATCTACACAGTATACTCCGCCGTCTGAGGCTTTTTTAGGTGTCAGACTAACCTCATAGCCATCTGCATTAACATAGCTGAACTTGTAATTGTTTATATCACAGCCTTCGTTCAACATAAAATAATGCCTTACCGTCATCTCCGACTTACATATCAGAGAGCTTCCGTAATAAGTCAGTCCATTACTCTGACTATTTGCGCTATCTGTTTTAATAACAGCCTTATATGCAGCAAAATCAGCATTTGCTACAGCTTTATCTGTATCGCTCAAACCAGCATTTGCCGGCTTGTCAGTGTTATATTTAAAGAAGTTCTGCGCTGCGGTTCCATAGTTTAAGAGCGCCTTCACAAGCTTAATGGTCTCTGCCGGATACTCGTTTGATTTTGACAGGAGCTCGGTGGCATATTCTTTTACACTGTAGGAATACTCTTCCTCGGTCTTGTTATCAATCACTATTCTTGTCTCGATAGTATCAGACATCTGTGCCGCATTCACCGGACATGAGAACTTGTATAAGGTTTTACCGTTCTCATTTACCTCAGCAGCGTCACACACATTAAGCTTATATGTCTGATCACCGATTTTGAATTCCAGATAAGCATCACTCTCAAGCACTGAGTCTGATATTTCCAGGTAATAGTTTACATCTATATTATCCTTAAGGGTTATGCTTCTGCCATACAAGCTGACTGCAGGACTCACCGAAGTGTATTCGGCTGCAAATGTAAAGCTCTGTGCACTTCCTGTTGCATTTAATGTTACCGCTGCTTTGTCTGTAGTCCACGTCAATTGGTTAAGCGCATACGCTGTAATACCATTTTGAATACCTGAAATACTTGGTGGATAAGAAGCATTGTCCGCTGTTATTTCAAACTCTGTCTTTCCTGCATCCAGATTCTTCTGAATCCTGTCTGAGTATGCTTTTGCCCACTTTGCGGCATCTCCTGTCCTTACAAAATAATTGTCGGCAAGGCTTGTCGAACGCGTTGCATACGTGTCTGTGGTATAGATTTTGCTATGCCCCGGATGTGCTATGGCCATCAGCTCATCCGTCAGCCCAAAATACAAATGTCTCTGGTCAAAGCTATACCAGTTATCGCTGCTGTCATCCCAGGTGCAGTCCGTCTGATACCAATGTCCGTCCAGCTTCATGGCATTCCAGGTGTGTCCATCATAGGTATCCCTTGTCTCGCTGTTTTCTATGCCTGCTGCAGTAAGAAGCTTTGCATATGCACTCTCATACGACTGACATGTTCCAAGTTCTCTGGTCAGCGCACTCTCAGTCGAAGACCATTTCAGGGTTTTATCATATTCAAGCTGGTCAAGCAGCCAGTCATGCAGCCAAAGGGCTTTTGCATACTCTGAGCCATCCGTCTTGCTGTTGCACTCAGCTACTGCAGACCGGACAATCGAGTCAACACTCGGGTATTTATCATCCGATACGCTTATATTAAAATTCACTCGCAAGTAAGTTACCTCTGCTGCTGTATCCATCACATAAAACCTAAAGTTATAGGTACCGGTAGCAGTCATGGTAAATGTATAATCGTTTGAAGCACACTCTGATGTATAATTCATCCACTCACCGCGGCTTGGATCCGCTACTGATTCGAATGCCCATTGATTTGGGCTCGAATAGCTCGGTGCATCCATTCTGAATTTATAGCTTCCTGATCCGCCTGTTGCAGACACATGGAATATGGTCGGCTGTCCCAGTACAGGATCATTCCATTCTGCTTTTAGTGTCACAGCACCTGACGAGGTCTCCTCGCTATGCGCATATGTAGTCGACTCATCCCAGGATTTTTCAGTCATAGGATACTGCGCGTTAAACTCAGCTGACGTATAGTCCAGATAATGACTGCCTGCCACCTTCCACGATTCACGGGTATGATCTCTAAAATCAGCTTCTGATTTCAACAGAAACTCATTATATGTGGCCGCATCCTGTCCATCCCAGGTACAGTCCACGTTATAGTATTTGCTGCCGATTCGCACTATATTCCACGCATGCGGTCCTCCATTTCCGGTACCACTAATAATTCTGACCGACAGCCCTGCTTCCTTGCACAGTCTGTAGAAAAGCACGGCATATCCCTGGCAGACAGCTTTTCCGGTGCAAAGAGCGCCATAGGCTGTATATATCTGCTCCTCAGTTGAATTGTAGGCATAATCGACATTATTACAGATATAATCATGAATCTTTATAATCTTTTTGGCTTCGCTCAGTCCATTAAGCTGCAGTTTCGTCATTGCCACAGCCACAGCCTCTGTCAGCTTTGCTTCCTGCTCTGCATTAGAATGATATGACATGGTATATTTTATATATCCTGCAGTACTGTATGAAACATTACAGCCTGCATATCCATACAAAAGTGCATCCCCCTCCTGTCCGGTAGAGCTTTCATCGCACTTCATTGCATCATATAATAAATCCCAATATAGCCCATCCTTGTGTGAAGTAAACCAAGATTCCGGAAAATTCAAGTTTATTTCCGTTTCTCTGCTAACCATCTGCTTTCTGAGATATAAAACGGCACTGTCATAATCCGAAAAATACTGTCCTGTGAATGACCCAAAGAGCTGCTCGCCATCTGCAGACTCCTTATCTGAGCTTTCGGAGTCAAGCTTCCTCTTTAAATCATCAATGCTGATAACATCCTCATACAGTGGATTTACCGCATAGATAGTATTTTCCTCCGGTTTCGTGACCTCTGATTGGTTGCTAGAAGCTTTGACGCTTTCCATTGTCGTTACTTCACTTGCCTCTACAATAGTTGATGGAACCACTGTAATCAACATAATGAATGTTAAAACAAGGCTAATTAGTCTTTTGTTCATACGTTGTTCCTCCCGACTTCTGCCATTATAAAACAGCATTGCATTGTTTCAGTTTATTGATAACTTATAGTCCCATATTACTATTTCATTATGCGTGTTGCAATAATTTAATTAACAATTATTGGGTTTGTGTATCATTTCTTTCTATTTCATTGATTATTTCATGTGATCATATTATAATAGATCTACTTATCGAACATGATGCACAACAAACGATAAGCCTGTTAAGCAGATAAGCACAAAAGAAACCACCGCAGGAATTTAGCTTAGTTAAAGCGTTAAATTCTGCGGTGGTTTTAATTATGCAGTCTTTTTAATTTCTATATCCATAATACCAATACCAATATAGCGCGTTCACCAGATTTTTTAATTCCGCAGATGAATTTCCACTATTAATGACCTTCTGTGAATAGCTGAACGGACCATAGTCCAGCTCTAAAATACAGGCCTTATTCTTTTCGGTGACTTTGCATGCAAAAATACTATTCAGGTTGCGTGCCATTATTCCGTTTATATCTACACAATACACCCCATCTGAAGCCTTTTTAGGTGTCAGACTGACTTCATTGCCATCTGCATTAACATAGCTGAACTTGTAATTGTTTATATCACAGCCTTCGTTCACCATAAAATAATGTCTTACTGTCATCTCAGACTTACATATCAGAGAGCTTCCGTAATATGTCAGTCCATTACTCTGACTATTTGCACTATCTGTTTTAATAACAGCCTTATATGCAGCAAAATCAGCTGCTGCGACAATTTTATCGGTATCGCTTAAAATAGCGTTTGCCGGCTTGCCTGTGTTATATTTAAAGAAGCTCTGCGCTGCCGTTCCATAGTTTAAGAGTGCCTTCACCAGCTTAATGGTTTCTTCCGGATACTCGTTTGATTTTGACAGGAGCTCGGTGGCATATTCCTTTACACTGTAAGTGTATTCATTTCCACTATTACCATCCACCACCATTTTGGCTTTAACCGTATCTGACATCTGTGCAGCATTTAGTGGACATGCAAACTTATATATAACCTTTCCGTTTTTCTCAACAGGGATTGCATCGTTTACGCTGACCTTATATGGCCGGCTATTATTCACCGTAAACTCCATATATGCGTTGCTGTTTGATTTGATACTTTCAGGAAGCTCCATATAGTAGTTCATATCAATATTATCTTTTAAAGTAAGGCTCCTGCCAACAAGCTTCTCAGAATCTTTTTCTACATTATTGGCGGTAAATGCTTTAATACAGAAATTACCATGCGTATTCTGATAATTCCAACTGCGGGAATATGCCAACCCTGTCCCATAGAAATAATAGCTTGCCGTATTATCACTTGACGCATGATTCTCCCACACCATTTCATTATTATAATTTACATCTCCGGTCATAGCTGCCTCAATGTCAATGGCAGGTGTATCAGTAGTCACTACAACCGAATAGCTTGTCCCAGGCTTCAGATTAACCGCTGATTTAAGTGGAATGGTATATACTCCGGCATAGGTTGTCTGCCCTGTAGTGGTAGCAGTCTCCTTCTTTGTTCCGCTGGTTGGCTTTGTCTTATCTTTTAAATCTGTATAAATCTCTATTGTATAATTCACATTCGTTTTAGATGTAATAGACAGGGAAACTGCTTTTAAGTCCTCAGAAGATACTCCCTGTTTTGCCTGAGTAGTAAAAACATTGGCCAATTTTCTGTAACCGCTTTGATGGGCTACATTTAACCCTCCATCAACTTGATAATTGTTATCATATCCATCATTAGCAGAAAAATCAAACACCCAAGCCGTATCGGATAAAGAAAACGTTTCATATGACATCCAGAAATAACTCTGATTATAATATAAACCGGTTCCTTCTCCCCAACTATTACGAATCAGCCATGCACCATCTTTTTCAGGTTTAACACCATCTCTGAAATTATCTTTAGAATAGTTATCATCCCATCCAACAACCATTACCGCATGACCTGCTCTGTTATTTATTTTATCATTATAACTGTTATTTATGTAATGATATCCGTTATCATTATGACTATACATAATTCCCACTGCACCATATTTTTTTATGGCTTTTTTCACATCTGATGCATTTTCCTTGATATTAATCATGTATGTATTTTCCAGATGTGCCTTATCCTTTGAATATGCATATTCATCAGATAAACCTGTATTAAGAAAAGCATCAATAGTGCTTGCTGTATATCCGTTGCTTGCCACCTTACTATATGGTACATCACTCTCGCTTACCGGACCACACCACTGTCCCATTCTGCGTGCCGCCATCAAATAGTTGCCACCACGATTGAGATAACCATACTGAACACTTGTATTATTCATATAGTACTTTGCATAGTCCCCCTCTGTTCCACCAAGCGGATCTAACAGCGAATTATATGCATAATATGCCAGATGCAGTTCACTAAGATCTATATTTTTATCAAACGCACCATCATTAATCAGATCAAACTCTGCAAGACCTATTGACGAAAATGTCCAGCATGTGCCAAGAGGATTTTGATTACGAACAGACGGATATTTCGCCTTGATATCGCTGACTCCATTTGCCGGATACTTGTTCTCTATAGTTTCATCTGCAGAATATCCCCAATCATCAGAATACGGCACCGCCTCATCCGGTTCATACACCGGTGTATTATAATCCAAATCACTCAGAATATATCCACTTGTAATGCTATTTTCTACAATTGGCTGTTGTTCTGCTTCAACGCCTTGCCCTGCTGACACCGGTTCTGCTGCCACCGGAACAGCCACACCTAATATCATAGCCGCACTTAACACCAATGATAAAAACTTTTTTGTCTTCATTCGACTTCCTCCATTGTATTAACTCCTCTTACGTTTCTTCTTCAAATGTAGGTAAAACCACAACTGACGTCACATTAGTCAATCGGTATAATTGGAAGCTCTATCACTCCGTTATCAGATTTCGGTTCATTATTATTATTCATTCCTGAATTGTCATTATTTGAATCATCTGTGCCTGAACCACTATCTCCTGAATTGTTTATTTCAGATTTTTTATCAATCTTATCACCTGTTTTATTTACATCGTCTGAAGTGTTTTCTGATTCATCATTTTTCATTATATCAGTCTCATATGAATTCCTGGAATCATTATTATAGGTGTTTTCTGATGAGCTCTTTGTATCACCAGATTTGTCCTTATCATCGACTACTGTTGCTTTGTCTTTTGAGGAATCTGATGAATCCTTATCCACATTACTAGTCTCTGTATTTTCTGTATCCAATATCATCTCTGTAGCTGATACTGCCTCTGTGGCTATTTCTGAGCTTGTTTTATTTTCAAGCGCTATATTCTTTGCAGACAGTGCTACAACTGTAATTGCTACGCCAAAAATCAATATCACTATTGTGCTAACCATTTTTTTATTAAAATTAAATTTCATTTTCTATATCCTAGTATAATTATGGTGTAGTCAATCAAGACTACTTGGTTAATAAATTTCTGTAAATCAGATAACTAAAGAAGGGATTCTTCCTTCATCAGATACTCTTTGCTTGTCCAACTATATGGCAAAAATACTTGTGGCATTCCATCTCTTCTTACACTAATTTCAAAATACTGCCGATAATACTCAATTCCTTCAAGCCCAGCCTTGCTCAAATAATCATCAAATATTCTATTGATATTTGCAAATATTTTCAAAGCCTGCTTACGGTTGTGCACTACAATGCACTCGCTTAAATCATCAATTGAATGCTCTTTAATATACCCATCATTGCATATATATCTATGTTCCTTTTTTACCAATTCAGCCAAGCTGCAAGTAGATGACTTTTTAAATTCGAAATAGAAATCTATAGGTTCTGTCTTATAATCGTCAGACACTGAAAAAACCTCTAAAAAATTCCACTTCACATAATTTTCTTTTATATATGCATGCTTTTTAGCAAGCTGAATTTCCTCTAACTTCAACTCTCAAAGTCAGGAATTATACTCTAGTACTATATTTTATGCAACAATTTATTTAATTTTTTGATATTCAAACCAATACATTGCATCCAGCAACGTCTTCAATTCAGAGGTTAGCTTTGAACTGCCATATGCTTTTGCAATGTAGTTCATCGGCTGATAGTCCAATATAGTTTCTGTATTTCCATTCGATACTATCGTCCTCATGCCAGAAAAGAAATTTCTGTTTGTACAAGTTACTTCTATATAATACATGTCTTTATCTTTCGAACGACATGGTGTAGCATAGCCTATCATATCTCCGCCCACATACGTTGCAAACGAATAATTTGATATATCTCTGCCGGAATCAAGCTTAAAATAGTGTCTAAGCTTTACATCATCTCCCGCCACAAGGCTCGATCCGTAATAGTGTATTCCACTCATTGAAAATTGGCGGATACTTGAATTGGCAGCATACTGCTTCAACGTTGCCTGTGGAATTTGTTGTATCGTCTTATCGGCATTCGTAAGGCTTCTGTTGGCTAATGCATATGTCATAAATCCAAAATACTGCTGTGATGCAGCGCCATAATTCAACATCGCTTTTACCACCGGCTTATATGCTGCATATTCTTTTGTATTGCTTGCCAATAAGCTCTTGGCATAATCCTCTACTGATGTTGAAAATGTATCCAGCACTTTTCCACTATTAGAGAGTAACTGTAAATTTACTTTTTCGGTCATCTCAACTGCGCTTATATCAATTCTTGAGCAATATGATTCGCCATCACCAACCGGACTCCGGTTCAATGCCACATAGTATGGTGTTCCGCTGTCACCTTCATAGGTGTACTTGACCATGCAGTCTCCTATGTCATACGTAGAGCCGGTCATTTTCCAGTAGATATTTAGACCGATATTATGATTCTCCAATAAGGATATACTCTGACTCTTCGATACACTTACCTTTTCGCTTCCTGTGTTTGTATTTTGACTTCCGGATGAGGTATTTCCCGGATTTGCAGTTTCTGATGAATCTCCATGATCTCCATCTGCCTGTCCATCTGTTACCAGATACCATATTGATTCTTCTTCAAAATAAACATTACCGGAAGCATCAAGTGCTCTTATTCCTATACAAAAAGCTCCTGATTCCGAGGCATTTGCTGGTGTTATTTTAAGCTTATTCTGTGCAGTTTGTTCTATGTTTACCGCAACATTTTCTTCTTTTTCACTTATATACCATTCGTATGCAACATTATCTACATATTTACTTACAGCCTTGCCACTCTTATCATAGGTTGTCTGCTTTGTTCTAAGATTGCATGTATATGAGGCGCCACGGTTTATAAGCATACCAGAGCTGCCACGTTCTTCATCGAGTGTATATGTGGCAGGAACCACTTCATACTCAGCAGTTTTCTCACCGGTACATTTTTCCTTGCCATAATAGTAGTGATAACGTACTGTGAGTTTTGTCTTTCCAGGCTTCATTCCGGTATATTTCCACTCATTACCGGCATTGGATATTTTTATGATGCTTTCATCCTGAGAAATTACTGAGTCAACTACATATATGTATTTTTTTCCGCCAGCCTGCGACCGCGCATCCTGTGTCAGTTTGCCTTGTCCGTTAGTTCTGATATTTTCTGTCTGATTGACACACACTGTTCCGGCTGCAAAGTCCATATCAAAGCCATCCTCAGAAACAAGCTTAGCATTTGTCTTAGATACCTCAGCAGTTCCATTGTAAGCAATCGCAGTAATATCAATATCCTGAGGGCTGTACTGGCTCAGCCAATTCGTGGATAAAGTAAAATATACCGCATCCCCAAGAACTCTGATTGTATATGAGTTCCGGTCAATTGCTTGCTCACTTCCGTCCGATATATAAAACAGCTTATATGAATCACAAGCCACAGAAAGATTGCTCTTTGATACACATACTGTCAAATCAGCGCCTTTTCTATAAGCGTAGCTGCTCTTAGTGAATACAAATCCTGATTTATATTCTGTCTGTGCAGTCTGAACATTTATCGATGCACTGTCTGAATTGGTGTCTGCATATGTGATTGCGTGAATCGGTGTTAGGGCGAGAGTGAATGCTATTCCTAACGCAATTGGTTTTGTCTTATTAAATTCCATGTAACATTATTCCTTAATTTCCAGTTAATTACTTTGTTGCAGTACCTAATTCATAAATCGCAGTCACTAAATCGGACAATTTATTACTACTATTTTTTGAATTTAGCACTTTATTACAATAATCATTTACGCTATATGTAACAAACGCTTTTCCATTTACATTTATAGTAAATGATTTAAAATAATTGGCTAGTAATATTCCTGTTAAATCAACATAATATTTACCATCTTTCTTAACCGGTTTTAAAATTTGATTTCCTACTGTAAACTTATAATCAGATATATTTTTACTATCAATGCTGAAATAGCATAGTCTTCTAAAACTATAGTACTCTTTCTATATGAAATTTACAAGCAAAACTATGCCATTTGTTGTTTCTGATATTCGAACCAGTACAATGAATTCAGTAAAATCTCTGCATCAACATTGCATTTTGTATATGCCTTGGCCACATACTTCATTGGACTATATAAAAAACTCACAATCAGCGCCATCTGAAATCTGGATATCAGGTCTCTCAAAGATTGACTTTATGTTTAAAATGGTATCTATATAATACATATCTCCAGCCCTTGTAAATTCCAAATAAGAAACACTCGTAAATTCATTCGTACTTTCTTAAAATAAATAAAAAATACGTCTGTTTAAAATACGATAATATTTTAAACAGACATATCTAAAAATGGAATCGACAATATTTGCATAAATTAGCACAATATTGGTTTTTATCACTACCACTTTAAAACTATCAAAGCATCTCCTCCAAACAATCAACAATTGCTTTGCAATAAGGCTCATATTCACCATTATTCTTATTTGAATAATATTCTATAAAACTACGAATCTCATCATCCGTATAGTCCTCATCATCAAACACCTCTGATGCCTGAATAGCCTGCTTGTTCAAACCATTGCGGCGCACTGCTTTTATTAATTTGCTTCACGTCTTTTACCCCTTGATATCAGTATCCTTGCCTTAGAAATACCATCAGCATAACCATTTGTTTTCTTATCCAATATATCCACTATTTTCTCTGCTTCATCATACTTCTTATCTTCAATACACTTATACATCTCATCAATCATTCTCTTGATGTCCTGATTAACTGAAGACGTATTCATTACTTCCTCTAAAATAACATTTGCATCCCATCCCACAAAGGATTCATAGGTCTTAAATAGAATCTCATTATCTTCATTATACAGATACAATAAATTGACAGAATCATCCATCTCACCCAAAATCTGCGGAGAATGTGTAGTAATAATAAACTGGATATTGGGGAATGTGTCTCTTAAAACATTCAATACCTTTCGTTGCCACGATGTATGCATATGCAAATCCAATTCATCAATGAGCACAACACCTGAGCCTTCCAAAGGATTCACATCTTTACCCGGATTTGCCAATGCCATTCTTCTTGCCAAATCTCCAAATAGAGCTATCGTGCATTTTTCTCCATCCGATAACTGATCTATCTTTAAAGACTTGCCGTTTTTATTGACCTTCATTGCCAAAGGTCTTCTCTCTATCCGAATGTCCTCAAATCCCTCAAGCATAGCTAACATTGCTTTTTTAACAGCTGCAAGGCTTTTATCTTCATATTTTGAATCATCTCTAACCTTTATCTGATTCTCTATATCTTCCTGATTTCTGAACCATTTAAATAAATTTCTAAAATCTATCGTACTTTCTATAGCTTTGTCAAATGCATCCAGTTTTACAAACTGCTCTTTAGGAGCCCTAACCGGCACATCAAGCACAATTCTATTTACTCCATAATTAACAAAAATGGGCATACTCTTATTATCCGATTCCTCTATCCAATTGCCATTGCCATCATCATAACCCATTTGTATATATAACGATTGAAACTTATCTGTAAGTTTTTTAAGAGCACTTGTATTTCTTTTTTCACCTTTAGCCCTGTCAATTGTGCGTTCATAATATATGCTTTCGCCATCCCCAAAATCGAAATCTGCCTTTATGCCGGCCGCAGACTTTCCATAGCTAATAAAATCTTCATTGAATCTGGCTGTCTTACTTCTTACCGTTCCCATCAGCTTTGCAATGATATCAGCATATAATAAATCTATAGCCTGAAGGATTGTTGACTTGCCAACGCCATTCACGCCAAAAATAACCGTTGTCTTATTATCAAGCTTTATTTCCAGATTGTCTATTCCCTTAAAATTTTGTAATGTTATCGAATCAAGCTTCATATCCCTACCTCACAATAACTCTTCAGATTACAGTAAAAAACCGCTATACCATGCTTATAGTATAGCGGATTTGTATTTAAAAAACAATTTATATTTTACCACTTTTTCCGATACTCACTCGGACTCATGCCCTCTACCTTCTTTGCAACCCTCAAAAAGTTTGATTACTCTAATTTCCCATCGAATACTGCTTTGCCACTTCATTATAAAGATATAACGCCTTTACTACATTATTCAGCTTTGTATTAGAATTTTGTGAATTTAGCGCCTTATACATGTAAGTCATTGCCATAATACAGCTTCAAATCCGTACCGGAATTCAGAACAAGACTGCCTCCTAGGAATGAAACGCCCATATTGTTGTTGAAGGCAGCATAATTATAGTCTTTCGAAACTGTTGTATTAGTTGTATTAGTTGTATTCGCTGCTTTCTGGCTCAGCTAGTATTTTGCTTGCATAGTCATAAACCGAATATGAATATGTCTGTCCTGTCCAATCATTGCAATGAAGCACCGCGTTTACCTTTTTGGTCATTTCTGCGGCGTTAACCCTGCATTTAAATGAATAACAGTCGCTTCCATTGTAATTAACCTTGTCTGCGTCTTTAAGATATACACATGTGGATTTTTTACTTCCTTCAGGTGTAAATTCGACATATGCATTATCTTTATCAATCAGTAAAGAATCTGACAGTTGCATAACAAAATTCAATCCGATATCATCACTCAGGCTTAGCGAAAGGCCTTTCAGTTCACCAGAATAATCATCTTCTATCTTTTTGCCACAAATGCTGCAAATATATTTTCCGGATTTTTCATCTTTTACCCAGTTATGTATTCCGTCTGCAGTAGTTTTATTCAAATCAATTGTTTTTGAATTGTTACCGTAATCGCTTTCTGAAAGTGAACTCGTCACTTCACAATATAAGGTTTTATCTGATATACAAGCATATTCATCTGCTGTCAACTCAACACTGACTGTACAAGTTTCCCCACTGTTTAAATGCTCTATCTCAGATTCTTTTATTATATCATCTCCATTGCTATTAAAAGAAATAGCTACATTATCAGCATTTTGATAGCCATTATTTTTCAATATGCACTCAATATTGTAATCATCATTACACATATGCTTTACCTGCACATTGCATATTTCTATATCATTGTGTTTTATAACCGTTTCAGCCTTTGAATAAATGTGAGCTTCCAGAGATTTTGCAAAACCTGCATTTTTTCAATCAAAAACACAGGTTTTTGGCTTATTTTCAAGGTTTTTTATCTGTTCGGTTGCGTACAAATTTTCTTTAGTTGCACGTTTTACCAAAAGTTAACAAACTCTGCCACTTGGCAAATCATCAGATAACTCATTCTTGGTATTACTGCTGCTATTATTATCACTGTAACAAATTCACAATTCACACATCCCATTGCCGTATTGATTTAATTTAATCTTATTGTGCTCAAACTTTATCTTATTTAAGTCAATATTCAAATTACATATTCCATCATTCCAGTCTTTCATAATACATAATGCTTCCGGATCACAATTAGCGCTCCTCATTTGTATCAATGACTTTCCCTCAATTTCATCTTTCCTATATGCCGAATAAATGCGAACCTCTTTTATTTCGATATTTAAAAAGGCCGCCAATGCTCGCGCATTGTATATTCCCATAACAAACTGTCTCTTTGATTTCGCAATAGTAGAAGTATTAATTGTTTTCTTAAATTCCATTACATGGAGTATCCATTTATCATCTAAGTCCAACTCAAATAAGAACTTATCCGGACATGACTTTGCATATTTTATGTTTTCATCCAAATATGGTAAAGTATTTTTCTCCGGATCGTTAAAAATTAGTGTACAATTCTTAAGTTTGCATATCAGGTGAACTTTCCCCTCTTTTTTCTTTTCTTTTAATTCTACCTTTCCATTTTCAACTATATATTTTGAACTATTAAAGTATTTCAATTTATCTACAACGTGTTCTGGAAGCATTTTATTTTTCCTCATCACATATAATATCTGAAACCGCCAATGTCTGATTCAATAGATTATTCAATGCATTCGAAAATGAATGAACTCTGAATTGATTATTATCAGGAACAATTTTTTCAACTTTAGTCTTGCCTGATATATCTGTAAATTGATATATAGAAATTTCATCTATACTTATTAAATCATCACTATATAATCCCATCTGATTCAATATAGCTCTATTTTCATCATAATGTCCATTTAGCTGACACATATTATTGATATGCTGAATAATAATATCACTATGAGTCGATGCAACAATATTAATTCCTGAATTCACCATACGTATAATCAACCGTGCCATCTGATATTGCAACTGCGGATGCAGACACATTTCCGGTTCCTCATAACATATTTCCTTTATTGTTCTTGAATATCTTAACAATAATATTAAAGGAGCCAATTCTGTGACTACGCCCGAAGTAGCTCTCAATGGAATTCCACTATCCATACCTTTTGGAATATATTGAATAGTTCCACTATTATTATCTATACATTCAACACGACCATTTGCCATATTGTCATTGATCCACTCTATTAAATTCAGCCGTGAACTTTCTCTTGTATTATAATTCAAATCATCAATTGTATCCAGGAAATGAATTATAGGCTTAGGAAACGGTGAGACTTCCGCTGACTTCATTGCTATGCCATTTCCTATTTGCCAATCAAACGCCCTCTTTCTTCCCACTTGATTTATCGTATTCTTTGCCAACATAAATCCTGTACGTGCTGCTGGAAGATAAAACGTTGAGCCTGGTGCTAAATTATTTTTTAAAAACCCACTAATCATTTGTGTTATAATTCTGCTTATAACTTTTTTATATGGAAGTTCTGAACTAAACACAAATCGCATCCACAACTCGTCACTTTCATAAATTTCTATTCCACTATCTTCAACCGTAGTATCCATCTTAATTCTGTATTGGTGCTTAGAATTATTTTGAATTTCAATTTTACCAATACTCATTCCATCAAAATTAAAAATAGATTTCACAAATTTATCTTTATTTACCTTAAAAAGTTCATTAATGAATTGAATTATATCTTTTTCGTCAATTTCAATTTGTTTAATTTGTTTATCAGTTATTAAATTATGAAGATCCATATAAAATTGTGGCAAATTACTTTTTAACAAATTATCTAAGTCCTGACATAACATTATATTATCTTCTGATAAAAGTGCCCATATTAATGATAGCAGATAGCTTTTTCCACTATTATTATCACCTACGAACAGTGTCAAGGGTGTAACTTCAATTTCAGCTCTTTCAATTTTTCCATAGTTTTCAACTATCAACTTATATGCCATATTCATACCAACCTATATACCTTTATAAATTCTAATAATCCTATATATTCACAATAATAAATGATATTTTATATAAAAAACTTCCCCCATCATTCTGCTGCCTTATTTTTGCTATTTCTTATATCTGTTATTTTTTTGATAAATGATTCTCTTACACGATCCCATTTATTATCAGATAAATGCGCAAGATTAAATATATCCGAAAATTGTCTTTTTATTTCGTTAAGCTGCATATTTAAATTTGCATCATCCAATTTAATTCCTATTTGCTGTGCATTAATGGCTCCATCTATATCTTCGTACTCAAATCCAGGCAATAAAATACTTCTATAATCTTTCTTTAATATCCATGTAGCTCCCATCTCATTCAGACATGCAGGACTCTTATAATAATTATCAGAAAGCATAAACAAAACCATAAGATTTTTTCTATCATTTTTAAACTCTTTAGCTAAATAACCATAGATATCTTTCCCCCAGGAAATATTATACCCCTCACAAGAACTACAAAAAATAGTATTTTCTGTCATTCCCATGTCCTCTAAAAGTTCTACAAAAGCCTTAACATATTCCTTATCTAATGAACTATGACTAATAAATAAACGCGTTTCTTTTTGTTGTTCTTCCATATTATGCGGTCCTCCATCACAGCTTCGATCATTTTGTACAATCGGATTTTTCATAGGTACTACCTTGTATGAATTAGTTTTTTTCCCACCAGAGTCGCTGTAGGTATCATCTCTTTCTTTCAGATATTCTTCAAAGTCACTTCGGTCAACCATATACTGTATCCTTGCACCTCTTTTTAATTCGCAAACATCGATTCCTTGTGAACAAAATTGACATGTATTTTCCTCTTTATCATCCTCAAATACCGTATTTAAATTATTGCAATGTGGACACTTAAAAGTCCATTTATATCTCAACACATGTTCATTATGTAAAGTATCTACCAGTTTATTTATCTCATATTTATCGACTTGAAGCATCTTTTCCAAAATATCATCGCTTAAATTTTCACATTGCCTCAACATCAAATTGGACAGGTAATTGTTCAGCCTCTGAAATATACTCTGATTCATATGTATTATACAACTCCCATATTTTCTTATAATCATCGTTGGTATAGTATCTACTGTTTAATACATGTATAGTTAAAAATCTTCCATCTGATGCATCATATTTAACAGACATAAGCCCTTTACCACTATTCTGAGAAAATGTAACCACAATAGACACTATCTGTTCCACTAAATCCAACGAGTTTCTAACACACATAAATGTTTTAGCATCAAAAATACACCTTACTCCTTTTTCGCTTGTTAATGAAGCTGTCAAATTATCCCTATCACTAAATCTAACTCTTGATATATATTTATCCGTGTTTTGTAATAAATCTTGTAATGTATGATCTTGTAAATAATCAAATAACGCTATTTGTTGAACCAGCTTATATATTTCATCATTCACATTTATTACATCGTCATTCATAGTCCTCAATCCATTTTTGATTATTGAATTACTCAATGTAATTCCGTCTAATAGAGAATTAACTATAACTGGAATATTCGCCTTTTTGTTTTTAACCTCTGTTACAGAAGGAAGATGTCCATAGAACTCGTCAAACAAAGCCTTGCTCATTCTATACAAAACTTTCTGTGCTTTAACAGAAGCTGGCATTATTTCAAAATCAAGCAGGTCTTGTAATCTGTCAAATATCCCATCTAGCTGTTCCATAGGTCTATAGCCTTCACACACATCATCTCTATTCCAAACCTTTATAGTAAGTTTCCTGTCCGTGAAATCAAATGCTACTGGTATATATGAATATGTCGCACTTATACTATTATCTTTTTCAAGTTTAATTTTATAAACAAATATCAATTCTATTTTTTGTATTTTTCCATCAAATATCTTTGAATTAATAGCACATACTTTTACATCCTCGTCACTTAACGATGTGCTTATTATTCTATTAAAACTCAAATCAGGGCAATCATACTCTCGTACAAAATCGGTCCAATCCTGAACTCTTTTCATTTTTCTAACAGACTTTAAAGAATATATCCTTACAAGCTGCCTTTTTCCCGACATAAGTTCCTCAAAAAAGAAGTCATTGATTTCTTCCTCAGAAATTCGTCCGCTATCCAATAAATGTTCCAGCCACGCAGACAATTCAAGTCTATCATCATTTTCCGACTCTTTAATGCCCTTTGATTCCAAAAAAATCTTAACTTTTGTATCTCTTATATTCTTTATAATAGGCTCTATTATTACCGCCATATTTATCCTCCCGACAATTGGTAAATTATCGTATTCCATCCGCTAATTATTTAATATCAGTATAGCAGAATAGATCATAATATAAAAGCAATAAATAGAATTTTATACATTCCATTCTCGATCCGGCTTATATCCGCCTGCGTAATTCCGGTTTTAGCTGATAAATCTTTCTGTGTCATATTCTGCTGCACTATTGCATCAATCATCGCCTCTACTTCCTAAAAGTCCCTATACATTCATCTATACTTTGATAAAGCTTGTAATCTGTGCAACCACCCCTCCTCATAACTCTCTCAATCTGTTCCTTATCAGTATCGCTAAAATAGGATATATGCCACTTCGCATTTTGGATACGCTTATCATGACCACCATCTATATAATCAGCAGCTCCAAGTACCGAGCAGCAATCACTAGGAAGCTGCTTTACTTGTTTTAATATGCAAAGTTCTTCTATAACTTCCTTTGTTCTGGCAGCCTGCTCCATTACAAATCTCTTATGGACAGCCTCCTGAGCTTTTTGCATAGCTTCTTCTACTTTATGAACCCTACCATCACCATCTGTATAGACATTCGTTTTCCCAAACAATGTTTTTTCCATCATTTCTTCTTTAGGAAAAGAAATATTCTCCTTCTGAAGTATTGTTTTTCTATGTAGCGTTGTATACATAATATTCAACTGAATCCATTCCAACAATTCAGCTTCTGACATGTTCTGTATTCCAATATTCCTTATCTGCCATAAAGCAGATAATTTATTAAAATCCACTCCTACTTGTGTTGCTTTAACGAGAAATTCAAAGTATTTGAAATCAGGTTCTCCAAATGAATGTCCTAATACGTAAATATCTGTTATATCTTCTATATGCACTCCATCTATAGCCATAAACTCGCAGAGGTCATCTATATTGTCCTGCACATGTTTGTCTGTTTCATATAATGCATTCTCTACAAGATATAACTCTCTTAACCTTTTGCTCTTGCCTCCACCAATTCTATGGATAAATTTTTGTTCCATAAGCTCTGGGAAAGCAATTTCTGGATGCTTAGAATGACCAAACACAATCGATTCTGCATCTGAGAAATCTCCATGTATATAATTCACATTTCTTTCATCAACCTGAAATCTTTTCTCTAATGTATTAGTGTAATTAAAATTGATAAAATAGCAACTATCATCAAATCTATAGCCTGTTTCCTTGTCCTCTATCGAGATCGACTTGATCCAATCTCCAAAAACTTTTCGTAAAATTTCCAAAGCCGCATTTAATGTTTCCTGCATTTGATAAACACCTTTATCCGATTTGCCAAAATACAGTGCTATATTCTGATCATCAAGCAATGCCATTGATGATTCAAAGTTCCAGAAGAACTCACCTGGTAATTTCTTGGGATTAAAAATATCTCCAAAAATTTTTTCGACAGGCGTAATTATATTTCCAGCTTTATCCACTTCTGTTTTGATTCTAAGTTGCTTAGAAATTTCAAGAATGTGTTCAAAATAATATTGTCTAAAATTATCGTAAGAGGTAGGAAGTCCCTGCCAGCGATCAAATCCATTTCCAATTAGAAAAAGCTTCGTATATTGACCTTTCATTCTAAAGATTTTCTCCCTTTGAGTAAGCGCTCAATATTCCAACGCTAGATTTTTAATAACTCTTGCATCTGTTTGCTAGATTCAAGCGTTTTACTACATTTTACATGTGACTGAGCAGCGAAATGCCTGTTTCCAGCAGGTCCTCGCTTAATCCAAGCAGTCTGTAACCTATCGACTTCATATGCCCATCTATGTTAAACTCATTGATAATAAACCAGTGATGCCATCTTATCATGGTGTCCTCCGAAGGATTTGCTTACCAAGGTTCCGGAAGCAGCTCTTGCAGGAGGTGCTCCGGAGCCTTTCCTTTTCTCTTAATAAGGACACTATAATGGTCTATGGCTGGACAATCAAGAGGTCAAGTAATGGACAAGATAAGGAATCATAAACATTATACTATTTAATAAGACTTACACGGAGTCCCTGTTAAAGTGCGTCATTTTTTGAATTGCTTTGTTTTTTAACTTCTATTTGATAACTTTATCTTACATCAACTTAAGACTTTTTTCCTTAAGTTGATGCTATTTTTACCACATTGGTGCCTGCCCCCACTGTGGCATCCTTTTCCCAAATTAATACATTATTCAGAAGCTTTCTTTTTCTTCTCAATCAAATCGTCTATAATTGCTTTGTAATCTTCATAAAAACAACTATCATCATATTGATCAAATAAAGATTTCATAATCATCATTACAATTTTCGCAAAAATAGCAACAACAATCATATAAACTACAAAAGCAATAATTTTGTCCGAAAGACAATTTATTTTTATATCTGAAAATTTTAGTGTTAAATCAAATATTTCATTTACAATGAGAGTTAATCCTACAGGAATACATAATGTCCAATATTCATACTTAGGTTTAACATTTCTCGATTTCTGATTTAGAAAATGCCAAAATTCAACCAAACCATCAATACTACAATTTCCATATTTTTTCTCTATATAGTCATACCATTCATGATATTTATGAAATTTATGTAACTCAGGAATTTTAGATAATTCTTTTCGCCTTATGTGCTTACAGCATAAATACCTATATATAATTTTTTCCTCATATGTAGAAAAATTATAGTATTCTTCATCTAGTCTTCTTGATTTTTTCTTAAATATTCTTTTATTTTTAACTATTTTACTATTTTCTTTAGATTCACCAACCTTTTCTCTTTTTACATATTTTTCACTAATAACAGTATCGAAAATAATAAATGTTAAAAAAGCTTCCTTTATAGGCATCAAGATACCATCAATAATTAATACATATGATTCTTCATCCAATTTCTGCGTATTCGGTATACAATTAAGTATATTAATAACAACTTTATAATCAGTGTCGGGAACGTATGAAATTAATGTGCATAAAATGTATGTAATGCCAAAAATAAAATATTTTCGTTTTTTATTTGTGTCGTTATATAAAAAAATTATAGCTAAGTATATTACATATACAAGACTTTTACAAATAGCTATCATTCTTGATAAAATAACCTGGTTGGACACGCCATGATTAGTCATAATATATTCCAGTATTAGTAAAGTAAATAAAATCAAAAATACTGCTAATATAGATAGTATAAATCGAAAAATATAAAAATAATCAATTTTCAGTTCTAATTTTTTTGCTATTTTATCTAAAATTGATGGTGAATAAATGAATGCTAATATCAAACATATAACTCCATTAATCCACTTCCCTTTCAAAAAACAATATATTGCTGTTAACACAATAAGAGAAATAAAAATCCACACAAAAAATTTTGCTATTGTATCTTTCATTATTATCCCCCTTAATATAATCTTGCTACTATAACACAAAATCTGTATTCATCTATTTAATAATCTATTTCTATAGTTTATTCAATTCCCGAAGCAATAACCTTCATTGTTCCCTTCAACGTAACCTTACCAAAACCTGCTGGAATTATAAAATGGTCGCCCTTCTTGATTCTTTGACCATTCACAGTGCCCTCTCCGTCAAGCACACTCATATTAAGGAATGGATGACTCTGTTCAAACTCCAGCTCACCATCAAGCACAAGCTTATAAACCTTATAATACTCACACTCAATAAGCTTGTTCCACTTATTCTGTGGGAGATTGTTTGTGTCCATGACACTGTCCTCTGTGGACTTTGCCTGAACCGTGATGACATCAATGCTCTTATCCACATGAAGCTCTCTCGGCTTGCCGTTTGTAAGTCTGTCATAATCGTATACACGGTATGTGATGTCACTGTTCTGCTGGGTTTCGAGAATCATGCAGCCACTTGTGATAGCGTGCACTGTGCCCGGATCAATCTGGATGAAATCACCCTTTTTAATTGGGACATAGCGTATGAACTCGTCCCATCTGCCCTCATGAATCATGTCTGAAAGTTCCTCTTGGCTCTTTGCGTTATGCCCCACCACGAGCTTTGCGTCATCGGGACAATCTATAATGTACCAGCATTCAGTCTTGCCCAAAGAGCCATTCTCATTCTTTGCAGCATACTCATCATATGGATGTACCTGTATGCTCAGATTGTCCTTAGCATCAATTATTTTAATGAGCAGGGGGAATCTGTCTCCTTCAATATTTCCGAACAGCTCCGGATAAAACTACGAATCTCATCCATATGCTTGTCAGACCTTATTTAACATAATAATGTCTTTTCATCCAAGCCGATACCCCATCCAATCCAGGGAATAGAATTCTCTCATTAATATTCATTTGATCTAACATATCCCTAATTCTCCATCGTAAAGTCTTATCAACTATATACTTAGTTGTATTACTAGTTTTTTCCGCCAAAAACTTTTCAATATCTGATATTCCTCTAGGTACAATCGAAAAATATGAATATTGACTTATGATTCTTTGATCAATTGATGGCGGTTCCATCAAGAGCATCGCCGTGTCTCCCATCTTCTCATCATAGTCGCTAATCTCCGATACAATTTTTTCAAGCATATCAATAGTAAATAAATATGCATTTTCTTTTTTTAATACCTGTTTAAACTCTATTGGTAATAAACAATTCATCTCATTCAAATCAATCTCCCATAATACACAATCATGTTGATCCATCTGATTCAAATCCTGTTCAGCGGTTGCAAAATGCAAACCTATCAACGGGGAATAAGTCCAATCCATTAATCTTGTTGGCAATCCGTGATGTTGTCCAATTACCATTTGCCTCCATATCGAACTCGATAATAAAGGATCTTCATTAATTGCATATTTTGAAAAATTCCTCAAGATAGATGATTCTATTGAAAATTGTTTATCATTACAATTTCTATACAGACTAGTCTGTAAATTATATGTACTATTTGGTAATCCCCTATACATATATGATGACCTATTTCTTTCTATGCTGTCATTATACTGTTGTCTTATAAATAAATCCAAAATCTCATCTATTTTTTTAATATATTGTATATTATACATATTTTCTCCAATATTAATCTGTGTGTATACTGAGCCATTGCATTCATATTATTGTGCGCTTAAATAAACTAAATACTATAAATATCACTCGCATTTCTATTACAAATGTATAATTATTCTTCGCATAAAATATTTTATTTCAGATCTTTCTTTGCCTAACTTTTCCTCATAGGCTAATTTATCTAATGATTCCTGCATTGGAATAACAAAATAATATTTCGAAAAATCCAATCCCATACATCCTTGCTGTATTCCTACAACGTTATTGATTTGTATTTCAATCAGTTCATTAGTATCATATTTTTCTAATGTAAGTGTAAAATTATAAAGACATTTAAAATAATCAACTGGGCTATCTTGAATAGAATAGTTGATATTTTTATAATGATAGTATTCTTCACATACTGGGTCACATACTTTTGATATAATAATATGCTTTGAACCAATCAAATCCTCCATCATACTTAAATAATTGCCAGTTTCCAAAAACACTTTTTCAATGTGCTTTTCTAGTTCTTTACAAAATTGTTTGTTTTCCTCTTGTGATACTAAATAAGTATCACAAATCCATGTCAAAAATTCCTGATAATGTTCTTTAATTATTCTTAATTTTTCTTTTTCATAATCATTCCAATGTTTTGATACCGTCTTCCTGAATTCTTGAGTGATAACTGTTTGTTCAATAAGCCGAATAATTGTCATATTTTTCCGATTTAACATTGCTGTAATACCCTCATACATACAATTAATACTGAAAAAATATTCATTGCATAATATTATAACAATGCCATGACAATTATTTATACTATCCATATAAGACATTATACTATTTCCAGGTTTTACTTTATATATATCCCTAATAGGGTTTATTTGAAACATATTCAATTGATTACAAATATTATCTGCTTCTTTTTTACTTATTTCATTCCACTTATATGAAATAAAAAAATTCAATTGCAAATCTGTTACTAGTGGTTCAAATCTTTCTTCCATAAATCACTACATTCTCCTAATTTAAATTATTTAAATATATTATATTTTATCCTATAAACTCTCGTTAACTTCACGAATCAGAAATTCAGATAATTTCCCATATTTCAGAAACAATTCCTATTTTCAATTGATCCGTAGATAATAAAATATAGACCTCGCTTGATATCCACAACCAGCATACTCTGTATATTTATTATTATCTAGCACCTAGTCAAATCTCTTCATATCCTTTTCTTTTTTCTGAATACTTACCGTATACCCGGCTCCTGCTAGAGACCATTCCTGTAAGCGTATACTACACTCCCCAAAATTCTTGACTTCATTGGCTTCAAAGGAATCCGCATGATTTTTACTAAACACAGAATTGGTTGATGCTATAATATCAAACTCTTCTTCCAAATTATCCAGAAGAAATATATCCACCATAAATGCTTTACAAGGATATGGTAACCCATATGATTGAAAAAATTCTTCTGGAGCACACTCATAGCTACTCCAAAAATAAACATTAATAGGATATTGCTCATCAACCATTATTGAATATTCGCTCTGAACGCAATAACTCATTTTTCCTCTATTTGAATTAGCGAATCTTTTAAATTTAAAATCAGAAGTATAATCCTTATTATTTATTAGCAATTTATGTAATCTATATGTTTCTGCCTGTCTAGGCGTTGCATAAAATCGCTTTCCTATACCTCTATGTTCATGATCTAAATACCTATATTCTATCTGATCACTAATCTCTATTCTAAGAAGACCATTCATTCCTTTACGAATTTTTGTTGTTCTATGAAATAAATTCATTATTCCTTTTGCATTCAATACTGACAAAAAATTTGAGCTTAAACTGTTTGAAAAATCTTTTACATCAGTGTCTTCGTATGTTCTAGATATAAATGTATCAAAAATATTCCTAATTGTCTCTTTTAAACTAATATCTGATAATTCATTCCAATCAGTAATTATAGAATCGGCTCTAACCCATCCAACAAGATTATATTTATCATTATTTAATACATTTGTAATATGTGATTGAACGGCCCCAGATATTTCAGAAATATTAGAAATCATTTTACATATTCCTTTAGAACACACATATTTTTTAAAGTTTTCATATTTATCTTTATTTTTTTCTTCAAAAATAACAGTTCCCTTACTGCGAACTGATGCATTAAAATGTAACATGGAATCGCTTAATGCAATTACACATACAGGTTTATTAATAGACCGAGCATATCTATACTCCCATTCAGTAAAGCTAATTTTGTCTTTGTCTTCTTCATAAATCGAACCATAAGTTCCTCCCAACAAAAGAAAATAAATATCGGATTCATCTATCCATTTCTTTATTGTTTCAATTACAGTTCCAGCACCACCAAATAATTCCATACCTGCTGGAATATGTCCAGCATCAAGGATTGCCTCTACCATTTTTTGACGTTCATCCCGCAAATCTTCATAAGTGGATGATACAAATATTTGCATTTTCTTCATATTATGCCCCAATTTTTATCCATTATATTTAAAACTTAAATTGATTTGTTCTTATATTCTGTACATTCATTAATGCATATTTATCTTCACTGTTTATGCTTCCTTATCTTGCCTATCACCTGATCTATTGTTTGTCCAACCATAGACGGCTTGGATGGAGGCTATGCCAAAAACATGCTCTTGCTCAGAAAGTTTATTCTCTTTTTACCAAGTTTTCTAACCCAATATCGCCATTGTTGTGACAAGAATCTGATGCACATAGCACCATACCTTTCATGCCTGCTGATTTCTTTAAATCCATTAACACAATCTATCAATATTTGCTGTTTGTCATTATTCATAAAAAAGTTTCTCTTATTTGATAGGGAAAAGTGTATCAAAAAAAATAATGTTGAATAGACAGTTACTAATTATTACCAGCAACTTATCCTTAAATAAGCAACGACCTAACTACAAAAATTGCGGTTAAACCTCATCAATCATCATAGAAAATCTAAATTTACAGAAAAATTTTTCCGTCAAATTAAAATTTATCTATAATATGAAAATTATATCATAAGGAATCAAATTATTAGCATTTATCATTTTCCATACCAATAAATTAATTTTACAAGATTCATAAGCTTCTCATCTTTAGCCTTTTTTTGCGAAGCCTCATATAAATATGACATAACACTATATTCTATCTGCGCTTGCTTACCCTCATACGAAATAAGCAATTTATATTTGTTTGTAATATCCTTTGTAGAAATATCACCTATATCTACATAGCACACATTATCCTTAGATAATAATTGAACAGTTTTATGTGCTCCATTGCTATCAACAACAGAAATTTCGAATAAATTTCTATCTATATTTTCCGACAACATAAAATAATGTCGAATATGCTTTATTATATCCACTTAATTCAGCGTTAACATTTTTTTCCATAAGTGCTAGCTCTGCGGCCGATGAAATTAAATATGGATCATTTTTGTTACTTTTCCTGATGCAAATTTTGTGGATGCATAATTAGTCCACAAATCAACATTTTGTTCATTTGATGCATATAAAGCTAGTTGATTAGATTGGTTCAACAAATTTTCATTATTTATATTTTCATCTAGAACATTTTCAACCATTCCAGATGTATATTGATATACTCCAATTTGCTGTACTTTTGGAGTTTGACATGCTTTTACACTTACCGGATTTATTGGAAACAATGCTACTCCCATTATACCTGCCAATAAAATACCGGTTATTCTTCTCTTTAAATATTTCTCCATAGAATCTTTACAATATTTTTAAAATATTAAAGCTAATTCCCTTAGCCCTATAGTACCATTAAATTATATCATTTTCTATGTTAAAATAATACATAAAATATTCTTTTATAAATTAGTAAATTTACACAAAAATTAGGGTGGCAGATTATCATAAACTTATATTCTAAAAGGGCCAGCCCCTCACGACTGACCCTCATAAACTTTAGCAAACCCTCAAAAAGTTTGATTACCCATATTTTATTACAGATGAATACTGATTTCAAAGGTACTCCCATTGAAGCATTTACTCTGATTATCAATTTTTCCAGCGATTTATTGTTGCAGAATTTACACCTAGTTCTCGTGCCAGTTGTTCTTGCCTATAACCTATTTAAATTCTTACTTTATTAACTTTTTCCTAAAATCCATATTATTCCCTCTCTAGTTAGCTCTGTAACTGTTATAACATAAATCATAACATTTGTTTTTTTACTTACCATCCGCATTTTTTCATATAAAAATCTAACATAACTTTATAATAAATTTAATAACTAATGAATGAATTAGCGTAATCCCTAAAATCCAATTTTTTATCATTATAATATTCTTATGATATATTTCTTCACTATCTTTAATACTACTAAAAGCCTCCCTTATTTTTTCACTACTATCTCCAGTATCAAACCAAATATACTTGCCTAAAAACAATGAAAATGCCATCAGCGCAATTTGTAAATTATAAAAGCTTATAAATAGAGAACTAATAAGTGCTGACCATCCCCAAATATATTGTTTTTCACTTTCATTCAATTTATCTTCTGCTTTTTTGTCCTTAGACCATTGGTATAATAGATTAAATAATTTTCCACTGACTACGAGCATAATACATAATACTATTCCCGATGAAATCAATATTCCATTAAAATTCTCACTCAGCATATAATATACACAATCTACTATAACAAATATTGTTATCACTGCCGTATAATAATTTATAATATTTTTCACAACATACATTCCTCTTGGCAGTTTATTCATTTTTAAACATACAATTCCCCTAACCAATACCATTATTTCAATAATATATATTACAATTGAAATTAAATGCACAAAATAACCAATCATTTTTCTCCAATCATCTGCCATATATGTAGCAAAACTTTTATATTTTTCATGTAAATAGACATAAAAGAAAACCAACTATGAATTTTTTAAATAAGTTCAAACTATTTATCCATAAATTAAATATAGTAAACTATATATCAGCAACTGCATCACGCACCCATTTGCCTACATCCGCAAAGCCTTCTTTTTCATTGCAATTTTCCACTGAATGAATTGGATAGATTTCATCCAAACTTTTTGAGCCTATCTTATATTGCGATAAGAAATCCTTATCATATTGTCCAGACGAAATATCTACCAAAACAAATTTATTGTTTTCCTCTATGCTCTTTTGTATTTCTCTGCCAACCCATATACTTTTTGTCATCCCCTTACTCAAGATCAGTATAGTTACGGAAGTACTTTTTATTTTTCTGTCAATCCATTGTTTGATCTTACGCTTATCCTCTATCTTGCCGGACTCCTTAACCGGATTTATTCCCGGTTCATCATCCAATACCGATAAGATTAATCTTGACTGCAGATTTGCTCCAGCGAAATGAAAACTAACGAAAACATTTATTTGATCTGGTAAATTATCATATGACATATCATCATTTGAAAAGGCATCCTTCATCAATGTTTGTTTAATATTTTCTTCCTTTTTACGTTTTTCACTCTCAATCATCGCCATAATATCATCAATCAATTGCATGCAATTGATATTCTCATCCACTGCATTTAGCCTATCAATAAAAGGGGTATTTTGATTTTCGCTATATACTTCATTATAAATGTATCTTGATGTTAATCCTGTAGCACCTACAGGAATGACGTTCTTGACTTCTTTTACTGCTATCTCATATTCACGATATGTACCGTCTTTATCTAATTCATCCTTTTTACTATTATTATCCTCATATAATGTCTTTCCAAATAGAAAAATAACTGTTCCACAATCCCGGATCAGCTTTCTTCGAACCTCATCCTTTTTATCACTCTCCTGTTGTTCGACCGATATCAGCGGCTGAATTGTTAAGTGCTTAGAAACATAGTCAGATCCCCCTCTTTGCACTCCACCCATATATGCCCCAGAAACAACATAGTTGCCTATGCCAACACCAAAGCCATTCACAATATCATATCCATCATCAATGATTCTCTTAGAAAGCTGCATAATAAACCATTCTCCATTTTTGAAATTAATATTATACGGCTTATCAAAATGACAACCATAATTGTGCGAATCATTTGGATCCAATGCACCTGATATGAACACTTTATTCAAAGTATACTTATCTCTTATATAGTTAAGCATTGCTGTAATCTGCGTGAAGTCATCAACCAGAATTGTATGAATTCCATAACCTTTCATACTTCTAATTTTCAAATCCTGCAACTTTTTGTCCTGTTCAAACTCAATTCTTTTCTGCCTTGTAAGATTTCCTTTCTCGTCAAGATAATCTTCATAACTTACACTTCTCATAAAACAATAATGTGTTGGTGGTGAATATTTCTCGAATGTATGACGTACTATACTTATAAAACGATCCAGATTAGGATCTGCAAATCCAAAACCAATAAATAAAACCGTTTTTGTTATCAATTCCATGACCAGACCTTTTGAAAACACTGATCGATATACATCATATAATTCATAATCAGTTTTAGATATAACTGCTCTATCCGGAAAATTTTTATCACCGTGCATCTTATATACAACAGCATCTCTCCCTGGAGTATAATTTTTGTATTGAATCTGTTCATATATTACATCAACAGTCTTTCCTTTCTCACGAAGAGTATCCTCTATAATTGAATCATAATTTGTTGTCCAATATGTATCTATAGGAAGACTAGCTAATATTTCCATATTATCATTTTTGGTTGGAACCTTTGAAAATTCACTAAGTATAGCTCGATTTAACCCTTCTCTGGTACATTCATTCTCATAGTACTGTGCAATCATTGTAAGATCAGTATTTATATTCAAACCAAGATAATCACTCATAGGCTTTATCAACTGTTTCCAATTCACATAACCTGATGATGCAGATAAACCTGCTCCTGCAAAAATACTTAATCTACCATTTCTTAATGCCTGTACTATGTTATCTAAATTTTTTATTTTTTGATCAGCCTCAAATTCAAGCCGATCTTGTTCCAATAATTTTCTAATATCAGACATATAATATATTTCACTTTCATCTAAAATAAACATAATGAATATATTCCTAATCATTATGTTCTACTAAATTCATTATATGACAGTTATGCAAAAAAATCTATAAAAATACGATTCTCATATATACTGGGCATGTAGAATTTAGTCTGACACACCGAATTCCAGTAGCCTGTTTTTGATGCCATAAAAACAACAAAATTTCGATAAGCTAGCTTAATTATAACAGAAAGCAGGAGATTTTGTTAAAAAATCTCCTGCAAAATCAGCAAAATTTTAAAAGCAGATGGAATTTACTTTTTCAAGTCAGCTTATTATTTGTTTATGTAATCTATTTTCAATAACAAATCTTATAGCTGATTAATAATATTAAGAACTCATTCACATTCTAAATAATTAATAGTGCCAGATTACTATGATATTAAGGTTAAACAATTACATTATTGGCAATTCCCAGTCATCACGAGCACTTGCTGGTATAATAGATAAACACTTCTCAAATGCTAGTGTATCTGCACTGCTTAAATTTCTGTTATCGCTGTATGAGAATAACAGTCTGTAGCTTACCACATCTTTTCCAAGTGCATATGTTTTTCCTGTCTGCCAGCCTGAATCCACTATCTTCTTTCCGCCTGCATCAAATCCCAGCACTGAATATCTGCTTCCTGTTGCCTTGCTAACATCCACGCTGAATGCCTTCTCTGATGTCTTGTATATACCCACTGTTCTGGCCCTGTTTGTTGCTGCCACGTTCTTTCCGTCTGCACCTACTGTTCCTACTTCTATTACACTGCTACTATTCTGTACTGTGCTTAATGTAAGGCAGTTCTCGAATTTAAGTGTGTCTGCACTGCTTAAATTTCTGTTATCGCTGTATGAGAATAACAGTCTGTAGCTTACCACATCTTTTCCAAGTGCATATGTTTTTCCTGTCTGCCAGCCTGAATCCACTATCTTCTTTCCGCCTGCATCAAATCCCAGCACTGAATATCTGCTTCCTGTTGCCTTGCTAACATCCACGCTGAATGCCTTCTCTGATGTCTTGTATATACCCACTGTTCTGGCCCTGTTTGTTGCTGCCACGTTCTTTCCGTCAGCACCTACTGTTCCTACTTCGATTTGATTAGAAGCTTTAGCTCCAACTGCATTTATTGAATCTGTTTCATAACTATAGGCTAATACAACATCAGAACCTATGCCTCCAATTAACAATGAAACCAGCAATAATAATTTTAATATACCTGCTGTTTTTTTCATTTTACTACCTACTTTCCCAATTTTAATACTAAATTAGATTCTCACTTTACCAACTATTTTTAATACTTTTTCACTCTTTTGACAAATCACCGCCCCTCTGTGAGCCATTTCCGGATATAAAACAATGTAATCACCTTCTGATAAAACAGTCTTACTTATATTTTCTGGAACGTTCCAAAACATAACATCAAGATTTTCATTATATGGCTGTTTGACAGATAATCTTGAAGTATCGCTAATTTCCAAACATTCCTTTCCAGACACCATAAACTGTATATCAATATATTTTCTATGTGATTCAAAATCACATAAATCTGGTGATTTAGTATCATAATATTGAATATTATAATAAAAATCATCATTAACCCTAACTTTCTTTCCTATATCTTTTAAAGACACATCAATTGACTGTAAATAATTAACAGCAGCATCTACACGTCTTGTTATATCACTAGCATCTCGTTTTTCTTTAATCAACCATTCTGTAAACTCCCGTAAAGCACCTTCTCCTGCTTTATTGATACATACATAATCCGATAATTGCTTTACTTCCCTGACCGCATCGGCCGGACAACCAACTATACCGCCTGCGTCCTTAATAGGTTGCATACAATTAATATCTATAATATCATCACCAAAGTATGCACAATGTGATAGGTTATTATCTCCGACAATTTCCATAAGAGTCATCAGTTTATCTATTTTTCCCTGATAAACTTCTGTTATTCCCAACTCTTTGCACCTATTTTGAACAATTGAGCTTGTCCTGGCAGTTATAATAACAGGCTTAATACCAGCTGGTTTCAATATATAATTCACAACATAACCATCCTTAATCGAAAAAGCCTTCATAGCTTCCCCATTTGGTCCCATATATATTTTCCCATCTGTCAACGTTCCATCAACATCCATTATTAAATATTTAATCATCACAGCCTCCAATAATGGTATCCTAATTTACTCAGCAATTAATTTTTGAACTTCTCTAGCTTTTTTTTCTTCAAGTTCAGGCATAATTTTACATGTTTCCCATTTAATCTTAGGTATCAATAAAGTTCCAGAGGAAAGCATAACATTTAACAAGCATGGCTCATTATCTATTAACCAATCCTTATAATCATCAAGTTTTTTATAATTCTCAACTTTTGCTGCCTTAATTCCATAAGCATTTGCAACTTTAACGAAATCAGGCACCGTATAACCACTATTTTCAGTTGTAATAAAATACCTATCATCATATGATCCATGCTGAATCTCACTTATTTTTCCAAGTTCCTGATTATTAACAACTATTATTTTTATAGGCAAATTTTCCCTACGAACTGTCTCAAGTTCCTGAATATTCATTTGCAAACCACCATCACCGGTAATACAATAAGTGATACCATTTTCATTACTTATTGATGTTCCTATAGCATATGGCAATCCAACTCCCATTGCACCATAACTTCCACCAATAATGATTCTGCCGTTTGTGCCTCTTAAACATAAGGATTGTGCAGCCCAGCAGACAGTTTGTCCAATATCAACTGTAACAACAGGATCAACCGGAAGCAGCTCTGATATCTTATTCATCAGTTTATTACCCTCTGTATCATCATACCCATCCAGAAGTTTTTTAGCTTTCATACAGTTATCCCACCAGCCTGAATAATCAGATATTTCTTCTGCTAACAATTGCTCCATAAAGTACTTTGCATCCAGGTTATATTTTTCTTCATCAGACTTTATTTGCCGTGCCAATTCATACTGATCAACGTCACAGCGTATTAATTTTGCTTTTGGAGCAAATAGTTCTTTCATATGTCCTATTTGTCTCAATCCCAAACGTGCCCCAACAGAAATTACAAGATCTGCTTCATTCAGCATCATGTTAGAAATCCTATTACCATATGTACCGATAAATCCAAATCTATATTCATCCTGAATCATATCAACAGTATTCATCGTTGTTAAAACCGGAATATGTGTTTTCTTTATAAAATCATAAATTAAATCTGAAGCCCCCGCTGCTCTGGCTCCGTTACCTACAATTAATACAGGTTTTTTGGATGTCATATGGAAAATCAATCACAACACCTCCCTTTCTTCCTGTTGTAGCCAAATTATATGCTCTCGAAACTATATCCGGAAACGACTCTGCACTATTTGGCGACACAGAATATTTAGTTATATGCTTTGTCATAGAAACAATTTCCATTTCCTGAAAACCATTTTGTCTAACTCCGGAATACCCTCTTTGTTCATTTATTGGAACATTTCCACAAATTCCTAAAAGCGGTATTCCGTCAAACCACGCATCTGCCAATCCTCCGAATGCATTAACCGCCCCCGGTCCGGAAGTTGTAAAATACACTCCAAGTTTTCCGCTTGATCTGGCAAAACCATCAGCAGCATAAGCACAGCCCTGCTCATTGTAACAAACATGCACTTTAATTTCATTTTTCCTTGCATATAGAGCATCCATAAATGGAACAATATATCCACCTGAATATCCAAAAACATCTGTAATGCCTTTTTTTATAAGAAAATCAACTAAGTATTCTGAACACTTCATTATTTATTTCCTTCCTTATAATTTTCATACGCCCTATCTAAAACTGAAAAATCTGTTTTAGAATATCCTGTTCCATATCTTGTCCTTTGTTGTGGCGATAACGTTTCAACAATATCGTACATTTCATTAGCTGTACACGTATATGCCTTTTTCAAGTGATAAACATTATCAACATGTGCATGTTTTGTACCACAAACATACATAGGCAGATCATACCCCCAGTTAAGATTCTTTAATTCCGGTGTTATATATCTATCAATAGTTTCAAGTAATTTCTGAATATCATATTTTCCATTACAATGCTTGTTTACATAATATGCCAGCAATTCTGTCTTTGCATTTCCAGCGCCACGTCCCATACCATATAAAGAACCATCGACAATAATATCTCTTCCAGTTTCTTCCGATAATTCTATCATTCTCTCTGCCAGCGCACATGATAACCCTAAATTATCATGCGAATGCAGTCCAATTTTAATATCTTTATCCAGTAATTTATCTACTTGCTTAAAGATATGAACCAGATCTATCATATCCATTGCCCCAAATGTATCCACAATTGAAAAAGAGGCAGGTTTTACAACATTCACTTTTTGGATTAATTTTTCACGCGCCTCATCTGTATAACTTATTGAATCCATCGGATTGAATTGAACCAAATACCCCTTATTTTTCGCACCTTTGCAAAATTCCAGAGATTCATCAATTTCATGTTGTGCAAAAGAAATTCGCAGCCATTTAAAAGATTTCCCATTATAATCATCCAAATTTTCCAATGAATACCTGCTATTATCACAAAATCCCAAAAACTGTGTGTTTCTTCTATTATCTGGTAAATATTTAATAACATCACCCGAATCCTTGTACACAAGACTCTCCCCTGTTACATTTTTCTGAAGGAAACCAGTTTCGACATAATCTATACCAGCTTCTGCCAATCCCTTCATTATACCTTTCACAAATTCAGGAGCAGAATTCTTATTAAATAGATAGCCACCATCTCTAATTGTACAATCAGTTATTTGAACACTCATTTTTTAATATCTCCTTATAAATCGCATTGCAAATTTCAAAATCCTCTGGATAATCAATATCCATAGCCTCAATCTTATCGACTTCCTTTATATATGGATGAACTCCCAATCTTCTATTATGTTTAATAAATGATTCTTTTGTAAAAACATATGCAATAGAGGTTTCTCCATATATCAACGGAAGATCCTGTGTCCTTGGAAAATGATCCGGATCAAAATTAATCGGTTTATTATCTTCCCACATAAATGTTCTTATTGCCTCTGCACAAAATGCAGAATCATATTCTCCACTTGCTACTTTTTCAACGCATTCCTCAATAGTTGATACTTTTGCAAATGGAGATGTAGTATGTGCATTTACATAAATATCTGCGTCAACAGAATTCATAAATTCCTTTATGAAATCATTGGCATTAATATTATCGCCGTCTAAATACTCCGGTCTCTTCAAATATTTCACTCCTGGTAAAATATAATCTTTCACTGCATCATCAGAGCAATATATATACACTTCATCAATATTTTTTGCTTCTAAGCAAGCTTTCTGAATAAAATGCATTAAAGGTGTACCATCAAAAAAAGGTTTTATATTTTTTCCTGGTACCCTTTTAGAACCTAATTTAATTGGAATTAAAGCTACTGTTTTCATCATTCTTCCTCTTTCTCTTGATATTTTTACATATGTTTTTTACCAAATTAAGTACTTGCCACACCGAATTTTTATTGATAATAATAATAACTGCTACGCATACTATTTCCAAATAATAATTCATAAAATTACTTTCTATAATACCTTGCACTACTAAAATAAGCCACGTTACAATAATCACATAATATTTATTGATATATATATCTTCTCCTACTGCATACTTTCTAATTATATAAATAATATATGAACTAACTAACGTAGCGAATGTAGCTCCTTGGATTCCTATAAGATTTACAAATACAATATTCATAATAATATTTGCGACAGCACCTACTATTGCTGACCACATCATTGCTTTAGAATTTTTTTTTGCAGATAAAATTGGTCCTAACAACCCTGAAGCACAATTTAACACACTAGATACCAATAAAAATGGAACATACTTCCATGCCTCATAAAAATCTTTAGCATAAAGAACATATGCTAATGGTCTCGTCATAAAAATCAGAAACGAACATACAACACACATCATAATATTTATAACTGTAAAAGTTTTCCCATAAAAGTCTGCCGTATCACTACTACCATATTCTTTTATTGCCGAAATCTGCCATGCTTGAGTAAAAATACCTTGAATAGTATTTATAATTTGCGGTATTTTATATGAAACTGAAAGTAATCCATTTGCCGAAATACCCAAAATAAAAGTTACAATATACTTATCTGCACAACTATTCACCCACCAACCAACAACAGTTGCAATTAATGGTACTGAATAAATAAGCATTTCTCTTTGAAGTGCAATAGGTTGTCTTTTTATTACTATATAGTTATATATTTCGGTTTTAAAAAAAAGATAAATTGCAGACACAATTTGCGCCAAAATATTTGCTAATAAAAAACCAATTAGTCCCCATCTAATTACCAATAAAAAAAATAAATTAGCAATTATTGTTACTACTGTACTTAATACACCTGCAACCCCCATATTCTTTACTTTTTCTAAGCCTTTAGCAAATTGAATAAAGAATTGATTAATCACATACGATATATAATATGAAAAAATATATCCCTCTAGTCCATTAATATCTGACCAAATACCTGTTATATAAAAAAACAGCATAATAAAACCAAATAAAACCGAACTTATAGATACATATTTAAAGCCAATAGATGCAATTGCTTTTTTATCACTTTCTTTATCCATTAAAAATCTCATTACAGCATCAACAATATTCAAAGTAAGAATTGGATATAGTAACGTTGCTGTAGATACTGCCAAATCATATGTTCCATATTCCTTTGTAGATAAAACACTAGTATATAACGGAACTAATAAAAAGACTAAAATCTTTGATGAGAAATTACTTATAGTTAAAATTCCCATGTTCTTTATCAAATAGCTGGATTTACTCATAAAATGTCCTCAATTTTCTCTGCAATTTTTACGTTTCTAAAAACTTCTTTCATAGAACTTTTGCAAAGTAATGCTTCTATATCTTGAGCATTTTTTTGACAACTCCTATTCTCTTTAATATTACACAGTTTATACATATAAAAAGTTTTAACCGGTTTTTCTGACATTGTACTTCCTGACAACACGCTTCCTGAATTTATTGTTAAAAAGACTTTATCGCTAAAATCACTAGATAATTGTATTGCTTCCCATGGTATTAACGAATTCTTATCCACATTGAAACCATTGTCACTATATATGGTTCGCAAATCACGCGGATGAATTTTTATAAGCAAATTATCTTTTCCTACTAAATTAGCCACTTTAAGCACAAGTTCATATTCTCCAATAGGCTCTCCACCTTCAAAATCATATACTGATGTAAAAAATATATACTTTTGAGTATAACCTGAAGTATCAGGTCTAAAAATTTTCCCCAGTATCCTTGCGGTTTTTGAATTCACACTAATTCTAGGGATTTGTACTGATTGTAAATTTCCCTTATAGATAACCGGATAATAGCAATAAAAATTATAGAAATTATCGATTATATTTTTTCTATGTAATAGCTTACGGACATAATATGATAAATCAACAATTTTCCCTTGTCCATAACCAATTTCTATTCCATATGAAAGTATTCCTTCTTCAATTCTTGAAACCTTAATATCTGGATTTCTCTTAACAAACAAATTATAAAACGCAATGGTGTCTACTCCGAAATTAAAAAAAATGAATTCATCAAACCCAATGTTCAAAATCGGCCTTAATACATTTTCATACCGGTTTGTTTCAAGAAGAGCTATACTTATAGAATCACTAATTTTTTCGAATAAGTTTTTTTCATATGTAAGACGTTTTGTCTTAATCCATATAACCTTTTTAACAATGCCAATACTTTGAATTTTCTCCGCAACTCTCTTCGATCCATTTGAATCATCCGAAATCAAAAAGACAACTTCATCATCTTTACATATCGTATTTACCATTTGCAAAGCAAAAATTATTTGATAATATGTTCTTAAATAAAAAATTTTTTTCATAATATACTCTTATAAATTCTCATCAATATCTCATACTTATGCGACAAAAACCTTTAGCAAAAAAGGCAATAACTACCGCATTTGTTCCAACCTCAATATTATATTCAATTTGTGCTACTTTTTCTTAGCTCTTGGCACCCAACACATTTTCAACTTTACACAATAATACAAATAAAAGTTTCGAGCTTGATGCTATAAATACACGAATTTTAGTAACACATCTAATATCAGATTTAATAGCCTTTATACATGTTTTTTTCAACTGTTTTCTAATATAATTTATTTCAACAGCAAACTCATCTTGCTTATTCATCATAAGTCTCTTTAATAATTTCACATATATAGTCTCTTGAAATTCTAATACGGGATCAAACAGCATCGGATAATAATCTAAAATAATATCTCTTACCAATTTGTATAATATAAATACTTGAAAATCTTGTTTCCTTACCTTTGCTTTGGTAATCGATGTTGGATTAGAAACATAATAATATGTTTTCTTTGTTCCATATGCTATTCTTCCAGATTCTATTATAAGATAATAAACCAATGCTAAATCTTCATTAAGAAGTCCTCTTGGAAATCTATATTTGTTATCATACACTGGAATACAATTTAGGCACTGTTTATCTAGAATATACTTATAGAAATCAATTGTAGGCTTTCTTTCAAACATTTCTTTAAGATACATTTTTCCACATGCAATATGTGTCATTCCATCTCTATATAACATTCTTTTAATAGCTTCTTCTGCTATAATGCACCCTTTATCTGAATTATCTTTATATGTATTTACACACTCTTCATTTGAAACCATCCTATAAAAAGATGTTGCCATTTCAACACCATATTCTCTTATTAATTCGTAAAGATACTCAATATAATCTTCTTCTATATAATCATCACTATCAATAAAAGTTATATATTTTCCATTTGCATAATCTATTCCTACATTCCTTGCATCTGATAGTCCACCGTTTTCTTTGTGAACAACAAACGCTCTTGACTCTTTTTGGGAAAATTCATCTGCTATTTTTCCTGATTCATCGGTAGATCCATCATCGATAATAATAATTTCCAACAATTGATACGTTTGTTTTTGTATACTTTGTAAACACCTTTTTAAGTATGATTGAACATTGTAAACTGGCACAATAACACTAATTAAGTCATTCATCATTAACTCTCCTTTTTTCTTGTTAACAGATTATATGCAACTAAAAGTGCAGGAGCAAAATATAAAATCGTAATTATCGGATAATTAAGTCCATACCAAGCACTTCTGAAAATTGTTATACATATAGCTGCATAAACCATATAACGATATCTTGTCCTTTTTCTTATGACCGAAACAAGAAATAAAATATAAAAAGCCGAGAAAACACAAGCAAATCCGACTCCGAAATTGGCTATAGGCTCTGCAAAGAAAAGCCCTCCTCCTGCTGTGACATAATCATTATGTATATATGATTGAAATGAATACGGATCTTCCAATAAAGGAATACAATTAATCAGATAACTCAAGTAAGTAATTCCATGATAAGATAAACTATTCTTAGTCAAATCAACTGCACAATTAAATACATATGTCACATCACATGCTGTCGATTGTATGAATACCCCATGTAATAAATCTCCATAATTAATACTATCTGTTCCTCCTCGAAGAAAACCAACTCCAACTAATGTTATTATAATAACTAATCCACTTATGCAAATCTTTATAATGGTAGATTTTTCTCTATGTTCGTTATAGTATCCAATAGCAAATAATGCTAAAAATCCAATACAATCCACTCTTTCTCCATGAAATACATACCAAATCGATACAAATACTGCCATAGGAACCACATATTTATATCCTTTTCTATTTATAATTGCAATGGCCAAAAAGAAGAATGGTATACACGACCATCCTGAAAATGATAAAATTCCACCATCAAAACGCTGTACTGTAGAGAATGTTAACAAAGAAGGCATTGTCGGAAATATTAGGACAGTAATAACAACTGCTAAAACTGCAAGGACTATAGAAAAGCCATATCCAATATCAAGTTTTTCTTTAAATAATTCCGACTCGTTTCTTAAACAATTTGAATGTGTTATAAATAAATGCAAAACAGCATTAAAAAAATAAACGCATAAAAATAATTCATAAAAATAAATTGGTACACTTTTTATTCCTAAAAGACCATATACCTCTACTCCTATAAATGCTGCATACTGCTGTACTAAGCAAAAATTAATTAACACAGCAAGAATGCTAAAAATTGATATTTTAGCAGCATGCACAATAACAATTAATTGAAACATAGCAATCAGTAAGCACACCATTGGCTGTTCCATACAGTATCCTATCAGAGCGATAATTACTGTAAAAACAAGGAAATATATACTATTCACTTTTATTTTTATATGCATATTTGTCATAAATCTAAGCTCCGTTTATATATCTTATCTAAGCTCTTAGCCTTTTCCTTAATATCATACTTGGAATACAAATTCTCAAGATCACTACAACGCTCTTTTTCGACACACTCTAATATTTTTTTTGCCCATTTTTCATCTGACTCATTTAATGAATAAAAATCAATATAATCTGTTAATCTACACGTTTGAGCTATTGTATCACTAAAGAGCGAAGGAATCTGTGCTGCTTGTATTTCTACTGAAACTACTGGAAATCCCTCATACCTAGAGGGAAGAACAAACACATCCATCAAAGCATACATATCTCTCATTGTTTTCGTTGTTCCTGCAAAAATCACACTTTTCTCAATCCCATATCTCTTAACTTGTTGCCTCACTTGATTTTCCAACTCCCCTGTTCCAATTAATAATAGTTTTGCATTTGGTTTGATTTTTTTTAACTCATAAAAAATAGCAACTAATCTTTCATGATTTTTTTGATATGAGAATCTTCCTACATGCCCTACTATAAACTCGTTATTGCAGTCTTTATTTTTTCTGATTCTTAGCTTTTCTTCTCTATCTATCGAGTATTTTCTAATATCAATAGCATTTTCTACTACTTTTACTCTTCCCGACTTCATTCGTTTCTCACCATATAAATACTCTCCAGCCTCTTTTCCACAAGCTAAAAGCATTGTAGCAGAACAAATACAAAGTTTTTTACATAGCAAAGCCATAATTTTAAATCCTAAATTCTTATTTTTTTCAGCAATATGCGAATGTGATATTCTAATCTTTATTCCAGCGCATTTTGCTGCATACAAGGCACAAAAATTCATCAGATTCATATGTGCATGAACTACATCCGGCTTTTCTTCTTTTATTATCAAATAACTTTCAACTATATTTTTAATAAAACTCTCGCTTCTAGCCGTTATACGTTTAACTCTACAACCTGCATCTTCAATTTTTTCTTTACAACTATTGACTGCTTCATGTTGATATACGACTATAAATTCATAATTTTCAGAATTACTTAGTTCCTCGCAATAATTACATAACATTTGCTCTACACCTCCAGATACTAATCCAGAGACAAAATGCATTACCTTAATTTTCTTCATTTTCGTATTCGCCCTACATAACTCATATTCATAATTTAGACAGTTTCTAATCCCCCTGTCCTAATTGTATTTTTACACCATTTTATTTAAAAGCTTTTTATGTTCTTCAGCCACACGTTTGACATTATAATATTTGTAAACACATTCTCTTTCTGATTCGATAATGTGTTTTTTTAACAACAAATCACTATAATATGCAATTACGGCTTCACTTGCGCTCAAGGCATCATCTATGTCAACAAGTAGACCATTTTCCCCATCTTTAATGATATTAAGAATTGCATCAGCTCGAGTTGCCACAATTGGTTTTCCAGCCATCATATATTCTGGCAAAGCTAGACCAAATCCCTCCCATCTGCTAAACAAGCATGCAACATCAAAAAGTTCAACATATCTCATAGGATCATTAACCCATCCTGTAATATGTAAACTGTCGCCCAAACCATTATTCTCAGCATACTTTTTAATTTCATTTTCCTGTTCTCCATTACCAACTATAATAAAATGACTGTTTGGAATCCGTTCTTTTACAAGTTTTGCCATCTCTACAAATACATCTGGAGCTTTCTGAGGAGATAATCTTCCAACCATACCGACAACAAACGCATTATCTGGTATGTTCATGTCTGCCTTTTTTAATTTCCCATGTATTTCATTCTCATAAGATTCTATATCTACACCATTAAAAATCACCTGTAATTTAGCTTCACCACATATTCTTTTTTTCAATGCTGATTGCCTCTCAGCCTCAGAAATGCATATAATCATATCACAAAATGGTGCGGCTATTTTTTCAATCGCTGTATATAGAATTTTCTTCTTTTTAGAACACCTCATATTGAAAGCCCAACCGTGGGGATTATACACACAATGATTCTTTAATGCAATATCCGCCACACGAGCAATAGCACCAGCTTTACTAGAATGTGCATAAACAATATCAGGATTGTATTTCTTTATAAGTTTTCTAACTTTCCATATTAACTTTAGATCCTTTACTCCAATTGCTCTGTTCATTTCAATTTGCTCAAAGGCATCAACTAATCCTTCATAATCTTCTTTTTTAAAATCTTGTGAACATACCAGTATGTTTTCAAACTTATCTTTATCCAAATACTTGAGAAGCATTCGAATATAGCGATCAACGCCACCAGCTGCTTGTGCTACATGCAATATCCTAATTGCCATATTTCTATACTGCTCCTTCATTTTTTAACACACCTAAAACTGTCTTAAGAAGAATACTTACATCCCCCTTAACACTCCACTCCCCAATATACTGAGTATCCAACTTCACCACTTCCTCAAAGTCCGTGATATTGCTCCTTCCACTCACCTGCCACAGCCCGGTCAATCCCGGCCTGAATGACATTCTGGCTCTGTGGTGTGGCTCATACTTCTCCCACTCATCAATTGTCGGTGGTCTGGTGCCTACCAGGCTCATATCTCCTACTAGTATATTGAAAAATTGTGGGAATTCATCCAAGCTTGTTTTCCTGATAAACTGGCCAATTCCGGTTTTCTTTTTTCCGTTTGGCAGCACCTTATTGCCTATTATTCTCGGGTCGAAGTCCATCTTGAACATCATTCCGTCGCCCACTTTATTCTGCGCCGCAAGCTCCTTCTTTCGCTCCTCGGCATCCATATACATGCTGCGAAATTTGTACATCTTGAACTTTCTGCCGTTCCTACCGATTCTCTCCTGTGCGAAGAATATCGGCCCCGGCGATGCTATGTATATCATAGGACCCACAAATATCATTATGATAAGTGTGAACAGGCAGCCCACCAATCCTCCGACTATATCCATGCCCCTCTTTACCAGAAGTGCACTGGTATTGGCATAGTTCACGCTTGATGTGACTACTGTGTAGTCGCCTATTTTTTCTATCTGCTTGTAGCCGCCCTGGGCTGTGCCGTTTTGGGCTATTCCTGTATGTACTGCTATTCCCATCTCTAGGAATATATCTGCCATCTTCTCCGGATATTCATCCTCGCTGCACGGCGGTATGAGCACCTCATCCACCCACTCATCACACGCATAGTCCACTATGCCATCGTGGTTTGCAACTATCGGTATGCTGCATATAGTCTTGCCCTTCATGTCTGTATCCAGCGAAGCTGCTACTATCCTTGTATAGCCTATGCAGCTTTTCTCCACTGTGCGCAGTGTCTCACGAAGCATGGCATCCGGTGCTATGACAAGCAGTGATTTCTTAGATGTTCCGAAGCCCTTTTTCTTAAGAAAGCTCTTGAGTGCAATTCTTGCTACATATGATATTGTCACATAGATTGGAAACATGATATAAAATGATAATCGCGAGTATATATCAGCCATCTGTGTAGTGAACAGAAATAGCGCTGTCACCGGAAATACAAGCATTGCGTGCTTGCAGGTCGATATAAGTTCATCCAGATATCCTCTCTTTAGGACATTCTTGAATGAGTCTGCCATTATCTCCACAAAGAAATCTATCAGAAGAAATGCTACCCCCAGTATACGGTAGTCCTTGTCCACGTACGGGTTATTAAAGCCGAAGCGTATCACATATGAAATAAAAAATGCTATAACAATGCATGCGATATCTATAAGCATAAAGTCTATATGCTTTGTCCATCCTCTGCCTTTCTTTCTGTACATTCTTTCTAAATTCTCCTTATGGTATCTTTTATTTCCCTTTATACTCACTCTAGGGGAGGTACCTTTGTACCCCCCCCCGAATATTTTTAGCCTGTTTTATTTTTTGTATGTTTATTCGGATTAGCGTATCTTTTTTTGTATCTAATCGGGCTTTTCAATAATCTATTTTCACTCTTTTTTTATTCATTGTCAATGAATATTAGGTTTTCTTTATAATTTTTGACAAATTCGCTAATCTGTATAGTATTATCAGTTCCATAATTATACATTATATCTACGGCATACTGCTTATTTTTCCTCAAAGAGCTTTATCTTCCTCTCAATCATCTCATCAATCCTTGCGATATACTGTCCTACATCCTTGACATTCTCACATCTGTCGATACGATGGGTGCCGTCCGGATTTGGTGTTGGCCAGACTCTCTTGGTGGAAGCTCCGGCTCCGCACGCCACAATCGTTTGCTTTTCCTCCATAATCAGTATGTTGTACACACCGGCCTTGCCCTTTGCCGCATAGCCCACATTCTCCATATTGCCAGCCATACCCTTCTGCCTGTAGAGGTAGTATGGCTCAAGCCCCATCTGCTTACAGTAGGCTGCGCAGAGATCCATATGCTCCTGAGTGTTGACCATCTGCATATCGCTGTAACGGTCCTTGAAGATGGTGAGCCTTGCAGCTCGTTTTACTGCGAGTGAGTGGATGGTGACATTGTCAGGTGCCAGTTCCTTCACGAGCTCCATTGTGTGCCTTACATCATCGATTGTCTCCTCCGGAAGCCCCATGATGAGGTCCATGTTTATGTTGTCAAAGCCCAGCTCACGCGCGAGCTTGAAGCTTTGTATCGTATCGTCTACCGTGTGGTGTCTTCCTATTATATCAAGTGTCTGCTGCTTCATGGTCTGCGGATTGACCGATATACGGCTGATGCCGTTTTTCTTTAGTGCCATAAGCTTTTCTTTCGTGATGGAGTCCGGTCTGCCTGCCTCCACGGTAAATTCCAGGCAGTCCTTTAAATCAAAGCTGCATTTGATTTTTCTGATAAGCCTGTCAAGCTGCGCAGGGCTTAGTGTGGTCGGTGTGCCGCCTCCTATGTAGATGGAGTTTAGCTTCTTGTGGTAGAATTTCTGTGCTGTGTAGTCTATCTCCTTCTCGAGTGCGTCGAGGTAATCGTCTACGCGGTTTTTCCACACGCCGAGTGGGTATGAGGTAAACGAGCAGTATGCACAGGTGCTCGGGCAGAATGGTATGCCTATGTACAGGCTGTAGCCGTTGTCATAGTCCACCTTGTCGAGCAGCGCCTTCTCACGCTTTGCTATGCCTATTGAGAGGTCGATTTTCTCATCACTTGCGAGGTAAGTTTCCTTCAGATAGTCGTAGGTTTCCTTATCGCTCATGCCGTCCTCTATGCACTTCATGGCTATCTTGGTCGGTCTGATGCCTGAGAGTGTGCCCCACGGAAGGCTCCTTCCGGTTCCCTTTTCTATCATGGAATATAGGGCAAGCTTGAGGCGGTTTTTGGTTTCCTTGCGGTCTGCGCTGCCTGCGGATATTTTTGTGCAGATACTTTTTCCGGCTGTTTTAGTGTCACCTTCATCAGCCTGCTGCATATCACCTGTCATGGAATTATTTCCGCTAACCTTATTTACCGTCCACTCCACCGCAATCTCTTCCCCCACATAGTCTATCTTAAATACCTGTGAGGCATCCGCAAATTCCTTTACGCCGGCATCTGTCATCTCATGGTGCGTGCAGGCTAAGTTTTTTCCCTCCACCTCATCAGGTGGGCAGCTATAGTACATCTGCACGTCCTCCTGTGGGAAGAACTCCTTGAGCAGGGAGTGCACATCATATTCAAAATCCGGTTTATTAAATACTACTACTATCATAAGTAAGGGTTATACATCCTCTCGTTTTCTATGGTTGTTGTGTCGTTGTGGCCCGGGTACACCTCTGTATGCTCAGGCAGTGTCATGATTTTTTCCTTTACTGTGCGCACAAGGTCTGACATACTGCCGCCCTTGAAGTCCGTACGTCCGATTGAGCCGCAAAACAGTGAATCGCCTGTAAATATCACGTCCTCATACGGGAAATAATAACAGCAGCCGCCCGGTGTATGCCCCGGTGTGTGAAGCACTACTATGTGAAAGCCTGCGATGTCAAGTTCCTGCTTATCCTTCAAAAATACATCTGCATAAAATGTCTTTGACTGCCCCATCATGTAGCTGACATTGAGCTGCGGGTCATCGAGTGTGGCTTTGTCTGCCTCATGGATATATATCTTGATGCCGTAGCGGTCTGCGAGCGGCTTTGCATCCGTGGCGTGGTCAAAGTGTCCGTGTGTGAGCAGTATTGCTACAGGCTTTGCGCCTGATTCGTCCACTTTTTTGGCGAGCTGTTTAGCACACGCGCCCGGGTCTATTATTATCATTTCCTTTGTCTTTATATTGGTGACAAAGTAGCAGTTGGTCTGCACCGGTCCCACTACGAAGTGGTCTATCTTCATATTTACCATATGAGTGTACTCCTTGTCTGTTATATGTTATGCTTCACGCAAGAACCACCGGGATTTAGCCGGTGGTCCTCTCTACGTCTATTACACTTTCTATCTGTCTGAGCTTCTCCACTAGAACCTTTATCTGGTCCCTGCCTTTGATATTAAAAAATACCTCGATTGTAGCGATACCCTGCTTGCTGGTCTTGGACTGTATACCACTGATATTGATTTCCTTCTCGGTAAATATCTTTGTGATATCTACGAGCAGTCCCGGCCTGTCATGACAGAATATCTTTAAGTCTGCCTGATACTCGGCACCGTTGTCCATGAGGGCTGTATCCTGCCACTCTGCTTCTATGAGCCTGTCCTTTTCTATCTTGGACAGATTGATGATATTCACGCAGTCTGTCCTGTGGATGGAGATGCCTCGGCCTCTTGTGACAAAGCCCACGATTTCATCTCCCGGAACAGGATTGCAGCACTTCGAGAAGTGCACAGCCACGTCATAGAGTCCGTGTACCACAATACCGCTCTTTGACTTGTGCTCGGGCTGTGTGCCTGCTGCCGCCTGCTGCTTTTCTGCGATGCTGCCAAGCACATCTGCATCTGTCACCGGCACCACATGATCCTTCTTGTACTCATCGTACATCCTGTTGACTATCTGGCTCTCCTTGAGTCCGCCGTGGCCGACGGTTGCAAGGCATGAGTTCCAGTCGTGGAAGCCGTATTTGCGGCGTATTTTCTCCTGATACTCAGGCTTGTTTATCTCAGCAAAATTGATACCCTTTGCTTTGGCATAGGCTGCTATCAGATCCTTGCCGTGCTGTATATTCTCCTCCTTGAGCTCACTTCTGAACCACTGGTTGATCTTGTTCTTGGCCTGTGTGCTCTTTACGACCTTGAGCCAGTCACGGCTTGGTCCCTTGGAGTTCTGTGAGGTGATTATCTCTATCTGGTCACCGTTTTTGATGACATAGTCTATCGGCACCAGCTTGCCGTTTACCTTGGCACCGACCATCTTGTTGCCAACCGCAGAGTGTATGCTGTAGGCAAAGTCTATAGGTGTGGAGCCCTTTGGCAGGTTCTTTACATCGCCGGACGGCGTGAATGCAAATACATTGTCGGAGAATAAATTTAAATCACTCTTTAATAAAGTCATAAATTCCTTATTATCCGACATGTCCTGCTGCCACTCGAGTATCTGGCGCAACCAGCTGAGCTTCTCCTCCTCTGTGACAGTGGTGGTAGTGGCATTGCCGTTGTTTGTTTCCTTGTACTTCCAGTGCGCTGCGATACCGTACTCAGCAGTACGATGCATCTCATAGGTACGTATCTGTATCTCAAACGGCTGTCCGCTCGGGCCTATGAGTGTCGTATGAAGCGACTGGTACATGTTCTGCTTCGGCATGGCAATATAGTCCTTGAAACGGCCCGGTATAGGCTTATACTTCTCATGTATGATACCAAGCACTGCGTAGCAATCCGGTATGGTATCCACCAGAATCCTGATGGCAAAGAGGTCATATATCTGGTCTATCGTCTTGTCCTGATTGACCATCTTCTTATATATACTGAAGAAATGCTTTGCCCTGCCGTATATCTCTGCCTTGATACCGGCATCTGAAACATACTTCTTGACATCGTTTACCAGGCCCTGGATGTAGGTGTCGCGCTCTGTCTTTCTGAGGGCTACCTTCTCTACCAGATCGTAGTAGGCATCCGGATAGAGGTACTTCATACAAAGGTCCTCGAGCTCTATCTTTATCTTGCTGATACCAAGTCGCTGCGCGATAGGACAGTAGATATCCTGTGTCTCTCTGGCGATACGCTGCTGTGCTTCCTTGGACTGGTACTTGAGTGTACGCATATTGTGCAGTCTGTCTGCCAGCTTTATGAGGATGACTCTGATATCCTTTGCCATGGCGAGAAACATCTTGCGCAGATTCTCAGCCTGCATCTCAAGCCTGTCCGCATTCTTGTCCTTCGGATCCTTGGTGCTGTCTGTCAGGTGCAGGTGCTTTAACTTCGTGACACCATCCACCAAATGTGCGACATCGTCTCCAAACTCCGCACGCATCTCATCCATGGTCATGATGGTGTCCTCCAGCACATCATGGAGCAGTCCTGCTGCAATGGTTTCCTTATCCAGCTCGAGCTCGGCGAGTATTATGGCAACACAAAGCGGATGTATGATATAAGGCTCTCCTGACTTACGTGCCTGACCCTTATGAGCATCATAAGCTACCCTGTAGGCTTTGTCCACAAGGCTCGTATCATCCGACGGATGGTACTTTTTGATTTCCTTTTTAAGCTCATCGTAAAGCTCCTCTGGGCTCGTAAAATCCTTTGTTCCCCTTATACCGCTGGTATCTGAGCGAAATTTGTCCGCTATTTTTTCTAATTCTTCTGTTGAGTAATCTGCCAATAGTCTCACCTCGATTGTAGTGTATCTTTAGTAGCCATTATATTTTATTTCTTTAAAAATTGCAATCTCATGTTGTTAGCCGATAACCATCTTTACTCCGCCATACATGCCTGCTGAGTTGCCGAGTGTGGCAAGCTTGATCTCTGTCTCACGGCTTGCATGGAAAGCATACTCTTTATAGTACTTTGCTGCTGTATCGATGATGATGCTGCCTGCCTTTGAAAGGCCACCGCCGACAACAAATACCTCAGGGTCCATAACGCATGCTACTGCTGCCATTGCCTTGCCGAGAAGCTTCATAGACTGCTCTACTGCCGCAATGCCCGCTGCATCTCCTGCCTTTGCCGCATCGCATACATCCTTGGCTGTGAAGCCTGCATTTAAATCAAGCTTTGTTGCCACATCCCTGTGTGCTGCAATGTATCTCTCTGCCACTCTTACGAGACCGTTTGCTGATGCATACTGCTCTAAGCAGCCCTTCTTGCCGCAGCCACAGCACTCTGACTCATCATCTACCATAGGCATATGTCCTATCTCTCCGCCTGCTCCGTTTATTCCGGCTACGATTCTGCCCTCGCGGATGATTCCTCCGCCTACGCCTGTGCCGAGTGTGATCATGACTACATCCTGATGGCCCTTTCCACCGCCCTGCCACATCTCACCGAGCGCAGCTACGTTGGCATCGTTTCCGGCCTTTACCTTGATGCCGCCGCACAGTACTGAGAGTGACTGTGCCACGTTGAACACACCCCAGCCGAGGTTGACACATCTTAATACTGTTCCGTCATCCTTTACAGGTCCCGGCACTCCCATGCCTATACCCTCGATGTCACCCATCTCGATGCCATGCTTCTCGTTATTCTCCTTGATGGATGCTGCGATATCAGGCAGGATGAGCTCGCCGGAATTCTCTGTGCGTGTAGGAATCTCCCATGTATCGACAAGCTTTCCTGTGGTCTCGAAAAAGCCTATCTTTACAGTTGTTCCACCTATATCTACTCCATATGCGTATTGTTTCATTTTTTCGTCCTCCAAATCGTTAAACTATGTTTATATTTTATTGCCTAATTGTATATTTTTCAATGTTTTTCATTGTTTTTTATATTTTTTCTATATATAGAAGCGTTTATATCATCATCTACATTCCCGCTATTTGTAAATCCAAGCTTTTTGGCAAGGCGAACCGATGCCGTATTTCTCTCATCTATCCGGCAGTAAAGCTCTTCAAAGTCTGTGTTTTTGCGCGCATAGTCTATGATGAAGCGGCACACCTCCGTGGCATAGCCTTGGTTCCATAATTCCGGCGCTATCATATAGCCCAGTTCATCATGCTCAAGCCCTGCCCGTCCTATCAGCTTCCCTGTTTCTCTGGAAAATACAAGCCACATGCCATACTCGTAAAAGCCATACATGTTATCTATATATGCTTTCTGGTATTCAAGCTCTGTCTCGTAGTCATAAAGCGGTTCCACAAAGTCTGTCATGCCAGGCTTGTCATAGAGCTCATAGAGCGCAGGAAGGTCTGACAGGGACAGCTCACGTATCAGACACCTGTCTGTCTCGCCGATGTCCCACGGGATGTGATTATATCGCCTGCGCACCCGCTCCAGATACTCAATATCAAGCTCTGCAAGGCTCTCGACTGCATAGTGCGTGCCGCACTGCGGTTCTCCTACTGATGCTATGCCGAGTGAGTCAGCTATTTGCTTCTGCTGCCTGTTTGATACTATCCAGATGTAGTTGGCGGGAGCAGATGTCATCTCTACTGCACACTTCCACTGTGGCTTGAATATCTCGTCATGATAGTAAAAAGAGGCAAGTTTTGCGCTTGCCTCATCGATAATTATTATCATTAAACTGTCTCCGGCTCCGGATAGTCCACTCCGAAGGTCTCAACTGTAACTGTCTTCATGACCTGAGCCTCAAGTGGTTTGTCCATGTAGTCTGTGCGTACCTCTGCGATCTTGTTTACCACATCCATTCCCTCGATTACCTTGCCGAATGCAGCATACTCACCGTCGAGATGTGGTGCATCCTGATGCATGATGAAGAACTGGCTGCCTGCTGAGTCAGGTATCATGGTACGTGCCATTGAAAGTACACCGGCTGTGTGCTTTAAGTCATTTTTGAAACCGTTGTGTGTGAACTCACCCTTGATTTCATAGCCAGGGCCGCCTGTGCCGTTTCCGTCAGGATCTCCGCCCTGGAGCATAAAGCCCTTGATTACACGGTGGAAGCAAACTCCGTCATAGAAGTTGTGATTGATTAAGCTGATAAAGTTGTTTACTGTGTTTGGTGCGATTTCCGGATAAAGCTCCGCCTTGATTACATCGCCGTTTTCCATTGTGATTGTTACGATTGGATTCTGTGCCATTATTTTTCTCTCTTTCTTTTATAATATTATGAGGCTTGGAGAATATCCATTCCTTGCAATTATTAAATATCGAATTAATTTCTACCCGATTGATTTTACCTAATTTTACTCACTCAGAGCCTCGACTACCTTCGGAAACTCCATGAAGTGTGATGCCTTCACCAGTATGGTGTCGCCCTCCTTCACATATGAAAGAAGCTCCTGTGTCATAGTCTCCCTATCCTCGAAATAGTGGATGTCTACATCGGACGATTTCTCTGCGGCTCCGGCTGCATATTCCTTTGCCAGCTCTCCTGCGGCAAAAAGTGTATGGATATGATTCTCTCCAACTGCTTCGCCTACCTCATGGTGCAGCTTTTTCTCATCGCTTCCAAGCTCTCCCATGTCTCCAAGCACTGCTATTGTCCTGCCCTTTGCATGTGAAAGCACCTCGATAGAGGATTTCATGGATACAGGATTTGCATTGTAGCAGTCATCTATCACTGTCATGCCGTGTGTTTTGATGAAATTGGTACGACCTGCGATTGTCTCTGCTTTCTCGATTCCTGCCTTTATCTCTGCTATTGTGAGGCCAAGCTGCAATCCGACAGCCGCTGCCGCCATGGCATTGTATACATTGTGCTCACCCGGGATATGGATTTGTGCATCAAACTCACCCTCCGGAGTGACAAAATGAGCCTTCATGCCGTCAAAGCCCAGGTTTTCAATATTTGTGGTATATACTGATTTATGAACGCCTGAAGCCGATTCCTTGCCATAGTATATGGCAGGCTTTCCATTTACCGTCTGCACTGTGGCCAGCTTGTCGTCATCTGCATTCAGCACTGCGACCGCATCCGGCATCATATGCTCAAAGCACTCTGTCTTGGCTTTAAGCACACCATCCCTGTCACCCAAAAACTCCAGATGACAGTAGCCGATATTGGTGATGACCATGACATCCGGGCAAGACATAGTAGAAAGTCTGTGCATCTCACCAAAATCAGATATGCCCATCTCAAGCACCGCTACCTGATGGCTTTCCCTGATTCCGAAAATGGTGAGTGGCAGGCCTATCTCATTGTTGAAATTGCCTGCGGTCTTGTGGACGCTGTATTTCTGCTCAAGGACTGATGATATCATCTCCTTGGTGCTGGTCTTGCCGACACTTCCGGTGATGCCCACCACCTTGATATCAAGGCTTTTTCTGTAAAATGCCGCGAGCTTTTTCATGGCATCGATGGTTGATTTAACAAGCACATATGGGCCTGCCGGATCCGTCAGTTCATGCTCAGAGAGCACAATTGCCGCCCCCTGCTCAAACACAGTCGGAATGAATTTGTGTCCGTCCACCCTTTCTCCCTTTATCGGGATAAAAAGATAGCCATCCTTCACCTGTCTGCTGTCTATGACGGCGCCTGTGATTGTCGTATCAAGCAGTGTCTCATCACCTATGTATGTACCCTCGCAGGCCTTTGCAATATTTGCAAATGTAAGATTCTTCATGTACTTATCCGACATGCTACACCTCATATTTTTTCAAAGATATGTCAATCAGATGCTCACAGAGCTGATTAAAGCTCATGCCGATAACCGCGGCCTCCTGTGGCAGAAGACTGGTCGGAGTCATGCCCGGCAGTGTGTTTGCCTCAAGGCAGAACATCTCATTTTTGTCGTTGAGCAAAAAGTCTGAGCGTGAATATGTGTCAAGCCCGATAACACGCGCAACCTCCTCGGCATAGTGCTGCATATCCTTTGTAACCTGCTCAGGAAGCTCGGCCGGACATGTCTCTACTGTACTGCCCGCCTTGTATTTATTCTTATAATCGTAGAAGCCCTCCTTCGGTGCAATCTCTATAATAGGAAGAGCCTTTCCCTCGATAACGCCGACAGAGAACTCCCTGCCCTGTACAAATTCCTCGATAACCAGCTCATTTTCCCACTTGAAGGCATCGTCAAGTGCCGCCTTGAACTCTGCCGCATCCCTAACGATGGTGACACCGATGCTTGAACCACCGCAGCATGGCTTTACCACACATGGAAGTGTCAGGTCAAGCTTTGTGATATCGTCCTGTCTGGTCGCTCTTGTCATGGAAATACCCTTTGGAGTAGGGATACCGTTTGCAAGGAAGAACTGCTTTGATGTCTCCTTGTTCATGGCGATGGCTGAGCTTAAATAATCGCTGCCTGTATATTTGACACCGAAGAGGTCAAATGCTGCCTGTATCTTTCCGTTCTCTCCGTTTTCTCCGTGGAGAGCCATGAAAACAATGTCAGCCATCTGACACATTTTGATGACATTTGGTCCGAAGAAGCAAGGTGACTGGTCCTTTCTGGAAGCCTTTACCTTTGCTAGGTCAGGTGCCTCTGTCGGAATATCACTGACCTGCACGCTTATCTCGTCCGCGCGGTCAAATATACCTGTCAGGTCCTCCTCCCTGTCACTATATCCCATAAATACATCCAATAATATAACTTTGTGGCCGTTCTCTTTGAGCGCCTTAGCTACCATGCTTCCTGTCTTGAAGGAAACATCTCTCTCTGTGCTGAGCCCTCCGGCAAGTACTACGATGTTCATTTTTGTCCTCTTTTCTTTGATTGAATTATCATGCTTTGGTTTAATTAAACACAATGCAATGCTTCTTTTTTAAAGCTATGAGTAATCAACATAATTTCTCCAAAATTATAACACCATTTGTGCAAAAAAGAAAGACCGGTTGCCCGGTCAAAAAAGAAATTCTCATTTTATTTTAAACTGTGTTAGCTTCCAGCAGCTGTATCATTCTCATAAATACCATCCGCCCGTGCAAATCATCCTGTGAAAGTGATTCTCCGTACTTCAATACTAATAATCGGCACTGATAAAAATTCAGCTCAGGATTGCCAAAAAGCAAAATCCGCAAGGCTGCATTTTCCAGATAATTGTGTATATTTCCCACCTCAATAAATATATCTACGATATCATCGAGGTTAATAAGTCCTTTCTGTTCATAATAAATTCTTCCCAAATATTTCATCCCTCCATCGACTTTATTTTTCGTAGAACTTCTTTTTTTGTCCTTCTTTTGAAATTTTGTCGTCTTTGCGAAATTTCCCTCTTTGTTTTTGTTGGTGGATTCATTTTTCCATATAATATATCAATATTCTAGGCGCGTTACGCGCTTGTATTTTGAAGATTTCTATTAGAATTTTTAATTTTGATAGGTGATTAGCAGTTTTCGACAAAATACGACATGGTTTTAGGTTTAATTTAGTTGGTTTTTGTTTAATATTGCTCTTTTTATATCAGAATTTTTGTAATGATAAATTTGTACTATATTTTGAGGTTTTTGTTCTAATTATTTCATTTTTTTAAAATTTATATAAATGGTTAATATAAAAAACCGGCA
>OIZU01000107.1_pt1 | contig 89704 bp, 67 predicted proteins | sample 1588661 | NCBI WGS metagenome assembly OIZU01 (sample SAMN03283257) | human gut metagenome | biome: human-associated habitat; material: feces | host: Homo sapiens | place: USA | collected 2013 | reverse complement strand
CGCCGCCAGCGTTCATCCTGAGCCAGGATCAAACTCTCGTTAAAAGTGTTTGTTCTAGTCAAGATTAACTCTAGCTAATCTATCCTTTTACTGTTGTTTTGGTTTGTTATAAACCGTTCTTAAAAAATTTTCTCTTAAAGAAATTTTCAAGGATCTGTTGTCTATTGTTTAGTTATCAATGTTCTTTGTTTTTGTTGTCTCAAGCGACAGCTTTAATAGATTATCACATCTTTTGTCATTTGTCAACAACTTTTTTATTTTTTTCTGTTTCGCTTTTGTGATTTTCTCAATCACTTTCAAGCGACAGTTTGTTTACTTTATCACATCCAACAACCTTTTGTCAAGAACTTTTTTCAAGTTTTTCTTTGCATTTTTCATCTTGCACTTTCCATATCCCGCCAGGGCTGTCCAGTGTTTTCTATTTTGCATCGGCTGTCTTAGCGACGAAGATTATCTTATCACCTCGCTTTCAAATTGTCAACGTTTTTCTTGTTTTTTATTTAATTCGCACAATTCAGACAATTCCACTGTTATTTTCTTTCTGTATATATAATAATTTTATACGTTCTTTCTATAAGTAGTTACTATTGAAATTTGCTTTTCACATTTCCTTTAGATACTTTCCATAATTTATTAAAAAGTTTATCACAAAATCATCACATTTTTCTTCTATAGTTATATACATCAAAAGCAAATAACCTTTTGATATATATTTTCTTTTTCATAAACTTTTTCCTTTTTGGCTGGACTCGCAATCCAGCCTATTTTTATCTTTATTCACACATTTCACATGTTTTTTATATTCCCGACATAATCTGATAGCAAAACACGATTTACAGAATCTTTCTGATGAATCTCCTGCAACAAAAAAGAATATCCCGAAGCCTCTGTCTTGAAACGTATTTCTTTGACAGCTCTTCAGGATATTCCTTTTATCACATTAACATCTGAACAAAACATTGTTAGATATTTTTCGCGAGGTTGTTCCAATATTAGATCAGAATACTCTTAAATTTTAATTCCTATACTCATTATACTGGCTTTTTTATTATCTTTGTCTGCAATGGTTGTAACACTTCACTTTGTGAGCCATACAGCACTTCATATTCGTCCGGAATTGGCACCGCTTTCACCTCACGTGCATAATTCTGGATGAAAACATATTCCGCTTTATCATTTTTGCGAACTGTTACGGACACTCCTACCGGTACAAATTCCAGAACAGATTTTAATCCTGCTTCTTCTGCTACCCTTGCGTAGAAATCTCTGTAAAAATCCAATTCCATATCCGCACACACATAGTATACATGTCCATTTCCATATGCATGATGTGTCAATACCGGATAGCCCTGATAGAAATCCTGACCATATCGCATCAGAACCTCTGCCTCGGATACCTTCACAAGCTCGCATAAATTCTTGCATTTATAACAGTTTCCAATCCCCAAATGATTGTCGGGATCCGGAATCGCAAAATTTTCCTCCCAATCATACAACGCATCGATTTCTTCTGTTCTAATCCCTGTCACATCCATCAATGCATGTGGAGTACCACCGAGAAAGCACCTGTCCGTTTCATCCACAAGTCCTGACCAATATGTCATAACAAGTGTGCCCCCCATTTCAACATATTTTCTCAACTTTTCTTCATATCCATCCTTCATCAAATATGTCATCGGAGCTGCAAGAACCTTATAGTCATCCAGTTCCTGTTCCATCGCTATAACATCTACATTCAATCCTTGTTCTCGTAATGCATGGTACTGCTTCTGTACACATTCCTTATAATGCATATCTTCATTTCTAGGCCCTTGTGTATCTTTGATTGCCCAGTCATTTTCCCGGTCATATAATACTGCCGTCTGTGCACACATTATACTTCCGGCAATTTCTTGAATTTGTTCCAGCACTTCTCCTACTTCTGTCACTTCATGGAAGACTCTTGTATCATCCCCACCATAGTGATCGATTACTGCACCATGAAATTTTTCTGAAGCGCCTCGGCTCTGACGCATCTGAAAATACAATACACTGTCCGCTCCATGTGCAACTGCCTGTAAAGAACTTGCCAACAGCATTCCCGGTTTCTTTAATTTATTGATTGGTTTCCAGTTCGTTGCTGACGGACAAGATTCCATCAGAAGAAATGGAGTCTTCTTGATACTTCTCATTAGATCATGCTGCATTCCCACATCAACAGCAGTCATCATTTCTTCCTTTTTATGCCAACTCGGATAATTGTCCCAGGATACAATATCCAGCACGTCTTTCATTTTTTTGTAATCGAGACCTTCATAGTCGTACATCAGATTTGCTGTAATCGGAAGGTCTGACCCACCTTCACGAATCGCTTTTTCTTCTGTGCGGATAAAATCAATCGTTCGGTCTGTCACAAACCGTTTCCAGTCCAGAGTTAATGCATGCAGCGCATTTTCTCCACGCGGAGAAGGACTCTCGATTTCAGAAAAACTTCCATACTTATGACTCCAGAATGTAGTGCACCAACGATCATTCAGATTTTCAATTGTCTCATATTTTGCTTCCAGCCATTCCCGGAATTTTTCCTGACAGAGCTGGCAATGACATTCTCCTCCAAATTCATTGGAAATATGCCATAGGATTACCCCCGGATGCTTTCCAAAACGTACTGACAACATCTTATCCAGCTTTGTTATCATCTCTCTGTAAACCGGTGATGTATAGCAGTGATTATGTCTGCCTCCAAACAAATTCCGCTCTCTATTTTCATTTACACGCAATACTTCCGGATATTTATCTGCCAGCCACTTCGGACGTGCCCCGGATGGTGTTGCAAGAATTGTTAAAATTCCTTCTTCATATAAATTTTGAATAATTTCTTCCAGCCATTCAAAATGATATTCCCCTTCTTTGGGTTCTAATACTGCCCAGGAAAAAATTCCAAGTGATACGGTATTAATATGTGCTTTCTTAAAATATTCAATGTCTGTTTTTAAGATTTCCGGATGATCCAGCCACTGCTCCGGATTATAATCTCCACCATGCAAAAATCTTCCATACTTAATTTGTTTTCCCATATTTTTTCTCCTTACTGCAGCCGCTTAGCAAGATATTTCCTCACTTAGCGGCTGCATAATAACTCAGATTCCTTTAAATGTAAATGAGAATTCCATCTTTCCTTCTTTATTTAACAAATATTCCGGATGAGTATAGGAACCCCAGCTGTCATCTCCGCCAATTCCCATCTGCCCTTTTGCAGCACGCACAACTGTATACTGGATTTCTGGAAGCTCATACGGATGCATTGCATTTTCAATCTCATGCGGTGTATATGGAAGTGCCGAAAACATCATCGGTCCGTTTACCTCATCCATTTCAAAAAGCATTCCTCTGCCTTTGCGGTCAACTACTTTTGCCCAGCGTACCTCTTCTTTTGCACCACATTCCTGCGGAACCATATACTGTGCCATATTATCAACCACTTTATTCTGATAGATTCCAAGCTTTGCGCCATGCTTTCTGTCTGCATAAGTCTCTGCTTCTCCGAGTCCGTACCATTCCACCCTGTCATAATCTGCGTTCAGTTTAAAAAGGACTCCGAATTCAGGCATATCTCCAAGACCTTCCACCGGATCGTAAGATAACGTTGTTTTGATTCTTCCATCTGCAAATACTTCATAGGAAAGTCTGCATTCGCTTGCCGGAGTTGTCGGCATAAAATAAGTATAAGAAATCTTTATTGTATTTTTTCCTTCTTCTACTTCAGGAAGGTTCATCGGACCATGTTCACCTTTCCGATACTCTTTATGACCCAGATACATACTGGCAATCTTCCACTGTGCATAACGCATCGGCATCTGATTTCCACAGTCATTGTCTGTCGGTGCACGCCAGAAATTCGGTTTTGGTATTGCCTCGATCATCTCTCGGCCCGCATATTTATATGAAACAAGACCACCATTTAACACGGAAAACAGCACTTCAAAATGAGCTCCTCGAACTCCGATATTATGCGTACTATGAATAACCTGAATTTCATCTGTACATATCTCTTTTACACCATCAACATTATAAACATACTGACCGAATGCAATTTCATGTCCGGCCTCTGCCCATATCGTCTGTTCCTTTAAATGAAATGAAACTGTTATTGTATACTCTCCGGGACGGCTTTCTTTTTCAAACGGAAGTTCATATTTCTTCTCGCACAATGGTTCTACAGCCGTATCCATTGTAGCTGTACGAATCAGTTTTCCATTTTTTGCGACAGTCACTTTACAATCAAATTTGTCTGTATTTATGAACAGATTTTTATTTTTAATAAGTACCGATTCTTCGCTCACTTCTGCAGTAATATTTTGATAATTAAATTTTACCTCCTGCATCTTCGGCGATGCATCACGATTTCCACCATACGCAATACCATTTCCACTAAAATTATAATCTGTCGGACGATCTCCAAAATCACCACCATATGCCTGGAATTCTTTTCCGTAACGATCTTTTTTATAAATTGACTGATCAATGTAATCCCAAATAAATCCTCCTTGATATTTTGGTTCTGTATCTGTCAAATCTGTATATTTGTGCATTGCACCGCAAGAATTTCCCATCGCATGTGTATATTCACAGCAGATAAATGGTTTACTGTCATCTTTTGCAAGAAATTCTCGGATTGCTTCCACACTCGGATACATCTGGCTTTCCATATCGCTTGTATCGTTATAGCTTCGATCATGGAACAAGCCTTCATAATGCACCAAGCGGGTTGGATCTTCTCTTCGGAAGAACTGCGACATCTCATAAATATCTTTTCCCCCAAAAGATTCGTTTCCACAAGACCAGATTAGGATTGCTGCATGATTCTTGTCTCTCTGGTACATTGAATTAGCACGATCCAACATCATCCCCAGCCACTCCGGCTTGTCATGTGGAACTATATAGGTATAATCCTTGGTCATCTCTGCCACATCCCAGGAACCATGAGATTCCAGATTGGTTTCATCAATCATATAAATTCCGTATTCATCACAAAGTTCATAAATCTTTGATGTATCTGGATAGTGGCAGGTACGAATTGCATTGATATTGTTCTGCTTCATAATTTTAAGGTCTTTTCTAAGTTCTTCTTCAGATACATATCTTCCGCTGACAGAACTAAATTCGTGTCGGTTTACACCTTTAAATACAATTCGTTTTCCGTTTAATGTCATAATTCCGTCTTTCATTTCAAAACGGCGGAATCCGATTTTTTGAGGAATTACTTCTTGCAGTGCTCCCTTTTCGTTATAAACTTCAATCCTTAAATCATATAAAGTTGGGACTTCTGCACTCCAAAGCTCCGGATTATCTATTTTCCATTCAAAATGATTTTTATCTTTTGAATTATCTTTTATATCTTCCAGATTTTTACACTCCTCAAGGATTACTCTGCTTTCTTTTGACAGCACAATTTTCGCCGTTCCGCTTCCCCAAACTGTAGCCTCCATTTCAAAAACTGCTGTTTTTAACGTTTCGTCAGGAATCGCACGAGTCTTTAAATCATATATATGAACATCCGGAACTGTATAAAGATATACATCACGGTAAATACCAGAAAACCGGAAGAAATCCTGATCTTCACACCAACTGCTTGCCGTCCATTTGAACACCTGGACTGCCAGTTTATTCTCCCCTTCTTTTATATAATCTGTCAATTCAAATTCCGAAGGTGTAAAGGAATCCTCACTATAACCCGCAAACACTCCATTCACCCAAAGTGCAAGTCCGCTTTCTGCTCCCTGAAAGGAAATAAAGAGTCGTTTTCCTTTCATTTCTTCCGGCACCATAAAATAATTTACATAGCTTGCAACAGGATTAAAATGTTCCGGTATTTCTCCGGGATGAATATCTTCATGCCCTTCCCATGGATACTGTACATTTGCATATTGAGGCACATCATATCCTTCCATTTGAATATGTGCAGGTACATAGATTTCATCCCAGTCTCTGCAGGAATATTCTTCAGACTCGAATCCTTTAATCGTACTTTCGTAATTTCTTGCATAATGGAATTTCCACACTCCATTCAGGCTATAACGATACGATGATTCCCCCGCCTGTACTTCATTTTTGTCTTTATAATAAATATGATCCGAATGTGCGTCCATTCTCGCATCACGGAAATACAATGGTTCTTTTACTAAAGCATAATCAAATACATTCATAATTAACCTCCTGTCTCTCTTTTAAAAAATGCCCTCCAAAACTGAAGGGCATCTTAAACATGTTATTTTACAGCACCGGTAATACCTTCTGTAAACTGTTTCTGTAATACGAAAAATACGATCATTGTAGGAATAGAACAGAACAACACACCGCACATTAACATACCATAATCTGTTACATATCCTGTAATCAGGTTTGCGATCAACATTGGCATTGTCATTGCTCTGTTATCAGACATGATTACCTTTGGCCATAAGTATGCATTCCATGCATTCATAAATGTAATAACTGCTGCTGCCGCATAAGTTGATTTCATTGTTGGAATAAACATTCTGAAGAAAATCATTACTTCACTTAATCCATCAATTCGAGCCGCTTCAATAATATCAACCGGGAATGCTCTTGCATTCTGTCTGAACATCATGATCATAAATGGAGTCGAGATCATTGGAAGCATAAATCCGATTGCTGTGTTCAACAATTTTGCTTTTGTGAACATCTGGAACAAAGGTACCATGGTTGCTACCTGTGGAACCATCATTGCCAGAAGCAGAATTGAGAACAGTCTGTCTTTTCCTTTGTCATGGTAAACTTCAAATCCATATCCTGCGATAGAACAGATTAACAGACAGATCACAGTTGTCAGGATGGCATAAAGAAAAGAGTTCCCAAGCGAACGCCACAAAGGCTGCTGTGATACAAGGTTGTTGAAGTTCTCCATAAAATGTGTTCCAGGAAGTAATTTTCCTCTCGACACTTCTGTTGATGTATTCGTTGCCGCGGAAATCATCCAGTACAAGGGAAATACGGAAATAAATGATACGATCGTCAGGAAAATATATGTCGGGATCAGTCTTCTCTGAATCATTGATTTACTTTTCTTCTCAGTCACGTGTATCACCTACTTTCAAATTGATGAATGCTAATACTGCTACCATAATGAATATGATAAATGACATTGCTGCCGCATATCCAAAGTTCGGTACATTGATAAAGCATGTGTTATAAATGTAATGTGACATTGTAATGGTCGTATTGGCCGGACCACCCTTTGTCAGGTTTACAGACTCATCAAACAGCTGTAATGTACCATTAATTGACATGATAAATGTCATGATAATTGTCGGTTTCAGAAGTGGAACTGTAATCTTCCAGAATGTTTTCCATCCATTTGCTCCGTCAATCTTAGCTGCTTCATATACCGAATATTCAATATTCTGAAGTCCTGACAAATAGAATACCATGTTATATCCTGTCCATCTCCAGATTAGTGCAAGAATGATAACTGCTTTCGCACTGGCTGAATGTCCAAGAAAATTATATCCAGAACTTAAAATTCCTAACTTTACAAGGATACTGTTAATCAATCCATCGGTTGCAAACATAGAACGGAAAATCAATGAATACGATACCAGTGATGTTGCACACGGAAGGAATACACAAGTACGGAAAAGTCCTCTTAATTTCAAATCTCTGTTATTCAACATTTGAGCCAGCAAAATAGCAAGAATCAACATGATTGGTACCTGAATGATCAGATATAAAAATGTATTTCCGATTGACTGCTGGAATACTTTATCCGCAAGAATTCGCTTATAATTACTAAATCCTGTAAAGTGCATATTTGCACCTGCTCCGGTTTCTAAAGAAATAATAAATGCCCGGACCATCGGATAAAAACTCATAACTGCAATCAGGATTGTAGCAGGAGTTAAAAAAGCCCAGCCAGCCGCTCTTTGCTTCGCAAGAAGTGACATCCCATTTTTCTTAGATTTCACAATAAATTCTCCTTTCATCACTAATCTTTATTGCCTCATTTTACAAGGTTTAGAACCTTTTACCTATATCAAGAAACACTGAGCGGGGGACTGTAAAACAGTACCCCCACTGTTAGAGTTTCTTTTATTATTTATTTTATTACTCTGCCATCTTGAACTCGAGAGTTTCCTGAGCTTCTTTCAAAGCATCCGCTTTGCTTGTACCATTTACGATATTAACAACCGCTGTATTGATACACTCTCTTGCCTCATAGTGATAAGGTGTCTTTGTGAACTCCGGAATGTGTGAGGAGTATTCAACAATTGTAGAGAAGATCGGCTGATTGTTGAAGAACTCGCTTGGTTCATTGTAAGCTTCTGATTCTCCGGCTGGCAGGTAGCAGGAAATTGCTCCTGTTTCAGGAAGAATTGCATCATAGAAATCTGTACTTGAACCAAATGTACTTGCAAGGAAGTCTTCTGCAAGATCAACATTCTGGCAGTTTGCTGTTATGTACCATGAAGATCCACCATTGTTTGCATAGTGTGTAGCTGAATCAACACCATCTACGCTTGGCATTGTTGTAATCTCCCACAGACCTTTCTGATCCTCTGTTGTCATCAGTGTAGCTGTAATCCAGTTACCATTGACAACGCCTGCTGCTTCACCACTTGTAATTGTTGAAATATATTCATCCCAGTTATTTACTAACTTAACAACGTCATTTTTAACCAGTTCTGTATAAATATCTACACATTTTTCTGCCACATCATTTCCAACAATGTAAGCTTCTCCGTCTTCGTTTACATAATTCGCTCCACAAGATTGAATCATAAACATCATTACATCTCCGCCGGTTCCTTCACTTGTAAGAAGATATTTTCCAGTCTTATCATGTACATCTTTTCCGATTTTTTCAAACTCTTCCCAAGTAATGTCTGTCAAATCATCAACTGTATATCCTGCATCTGCAAGAATATCTGTACGATACGCTGCAATTACTGCACCATTATCAAATGGAACTCCGTAATGTTTGTCATCTACCATAGAATAGGATTGTTTTAATTTTCCAAAATCATCCCAGTTTATATCTATGTCTGCCAAATCTGTAAATGCATCCGGATAACTCTTGAGATATTTCTGATAACTATTGTCCTGCATCAATACAATATCCGGTAATGTGCTATAATCACCTGCATTAGCTGCTGTTGTCAGTTTTGTCTGGCAATCATCAGAAGATGTTTCTATTACTTCCAGTTCAAAATCCGGATGATCTTTCTTGTACTCCTCTGCTGCTATGTTCATAGCTTTGATATTGAAGTTCTGATCCCATGCCCAAACAGTCAGTTTATTACTGTCCCCTGAACCTTTGCTGTCACTTTTACTTGTTGAATCGGAACTTCCTCCGCAGGCTGTAAGCGACATTACCATTGCGCCGGCAAGTAACACTGTAATCACTTTCTTTTTCATATTCCTTTTCCTCCTTTTTTCCTTTTAAAAAGCCTTACAACTTTTTGTCTGATTTGTTTATGGGTGTATTATATCATCCGATTTTTTTGTATAGTTTGCATATGCGTTCATATAATGTGCATTTTCGACCATTTTATGTATTTTGCCTATTTCGTATGCTTTTCCCATCTTATTTTTTGTTATTTTTTTATCACTTATAGATTTTTTTCACAAAAAACCCACTTTCTTCAATATATTTGCTTAAAATATACTAAAAAAAGTGGGTTTTCTCATCTTTTTTTCAATCAAAACGTGCCTTATTTTTTGTCTTTCCAACAGTTTTTTCTTTATTTTATGCAAAAAAGACTTTTGATGGATACATACGTTTCAACGTCTGCAAAAATTCATCATTCAAATCTAACAACAATTTGATTTTTTTATGATCTTCAATGATAATCATTGTATAATATGGGATATCGTCCTCATAAGATGTATAGTCATACTTTGGAAGTTTTACGTTTCCTCCGTTCTTTCGATATTTGGCAACCGCCTCAGCCCAGTTCGGTGCAACAACCTCAAGTTCCTGCAAGTCCAGAATGTGCGCTGTTTTACGATATCTTTTGCCATAAATCACGTCAATCGTCAGTATGTGATTTTCTAATGTATATTCATATTCTTTCTGGCTAAATGCATCATACACAAAATACAATAATACCAAAAGAAATCCAGCCAGCATAAATGCCTGTGAAATCATAATTCCCATCAACACAAATAATACACCGAATATAAGCATGAGTTTTCGCAGCACTCCGGACATTTTTTTTGTTTTCCTTTTAACTTGTTCTACCATTTTATAATTGTACAATTTTTTACCAGCCTTCCTCTGAATGAATCTCAAATTTCAATAATTGATGCTCGAAATTTTCTGGTCGTTTCCTCCATTCAACAGGAGGCATTCCCATGATTTGTTTAAAATTTCGATTGAATGTAGAGTTTGTTGTAAATCCACATTTATATGCAATATCTGCAATCGGCTCATCTGTTGTTTTCAAAAACTCACATGCCGCCTGAATCCGCACTGTGTTGATATATTCTAACGGACTCATCTTCATGTATGTAGAAAAAACACGTCTAAAATGCGTCTCACTGATATGGATATACCTTGCCAGCTCTTCAACTTTTATATCCTGCATATAATTATCTGCAATATAATCAAGCGTTTTAGAAATCATATTGGTAATTTTTCCTCTGTCCACATCCATTTCTTCCTCATCACTCATACGATTCATTCTTGCCACCTCAACAAGTAACGATCCAAGAACTCCCTTCGCTTCCTCTAAATAAAACTCTTCCGCTTTACGCATTATTTCAATAATCTTTAAAATTTTTTTCGCAATTCCAGGATATTCTTCCTCTTTTAGAAAGAGCGCCTTAGAGTTGATTCGACGAATAATCTTCCCTGTTCTCATCGGATTATCTGGATAAATGCTTTGCAGTAATCCATCCACATCTATAAACAGATATTCCCAACTGCTCATATTGTCCGGGTCACTATTGGTGGTATGTGCAAAATTCTTAGGAATAACAGTAAATTCTCTGCCCGAAAAGCGAAAATCTTCCTCTCCCAGTGTTACAGCCCCTTCGCCATAATAGCAAAATCCAATCTCCAGATAATTGTGAAAATGAAGATAGTCAATATCTCTGCCATAATTCTGCACCCATTTCTCTCCTAACAGAGCGAGGATCGGACTTCCGGGCGGCATCTGATAATATCGGAATTCCATTTTCGGTTTTTTTCTTTTTTTTGCCATCTTTTCTACTTGCCTTTCACGATTCTGCTATTCTTTGATATCATTATATTTTCATTTTATAAATTTATCAGATCGGTATTTAACAATATTTTTCTATAATCTGTTTCATCTGAGTCCACTTCGATTCCATATCCGCAACCAATTTAAACTGTGTCCTGCACCGATCCAGATTCTGCTCCGGCCTGTGAATCTTATAGTACACATCTCCCTGCAGATAATCTGTCAGAAATCGTATTCCACATTCCAATGTCATAAGCTTTGCCCCCATCGGCAACATTTCCAGCTCTTTCTTTGTAAGTGTTCCCCGACATCCCTCAATATAGCCTCTTGTATAGCACTCAAACAACTCCATACTGCACGACACTTTTGACAAATCCTTTTCATCTTCTGCAGCCGTACTTGCTCCAAAACGGATCGAGTCTCCAAAATCATAGATTGCAAGCCCCGGCATAACCGTATCAAGATCGATCACGCACATGCCTTTTCTCGTCTTTGCATCCAACATAATGTTGTTCAATTTTGTATCATTATGTGTCACTCGAAGCGGCAGTTCTCCGTCTCTTAACAGATCTACCAATACATGTGTCTCCGTTTCTCTCTGTAATACAAATTCAATCTCCGGACTTACTTCTTTGACTCGTCCGCATACATCCTCCCTCACGGACTGTTCAAATGCCCGGAATCGCATTGTAGTGTCATGAAATCCCGGAATCGTCTCATGCAAAGTATCAGCCGGATAATTCTTTAGCATATATTGAAAATGTCCAAATGCCACAGCACTCTCATAAAAGTCTGATGGCTTTTCTACCTGTTCCAGACATACTGCATCTTCTATAAAATAAAATGCACGCCAAAAAGAACCGATGGAATCTTGATAATATGGTTTCTCATCAATCGCTTTGATAAGATTCAAGGTTTCCCGCTTCGGATTCCCGCCTTCTTTTCCGATCTGCTCTCTGAGATACGATGTGATCCCTTCTATATTCTCCATCACTTCCACCGGTTTTGTAAAAATCTGATGATTAAGTCTCTGCAAAACCACTTTCTGGTCTGGATTTACAAACTCAAGCAGGAATGTATCATTAATATGGCCATTCCCATATGTTTTTTCGTTTATTAATGTTCCCTGAAACTGAAAATGTTCGATTGCCTCCTGCTTCTTTGCACAGGCATCTGACTGATTCATGTTCTATCCTCCGTATATCCGATATACATTGATTTGTACACACTGCAAAATCAACTGTATACCGGACTATTCCTTATATCTCGTACCAGATAATCTGATTTGCTTCCATTTGTAACTCAAAAGAAGTTCCGTCACCTTTGTAAACCGTCGTTTTCTGTGGCTCATACGTATTATTTACAACGCAGTATTTTCCATTTTTAATATAAGCATGCACTTCAACGTTGTAATTTGTTGAGAACCATTTCTTCAAATTCTCTTCCTCATGCGTGCTCCATAAAATTGCACGATACAATAAACGACTGTTCTCAAAGCTGTAAGGCAATCCTCCAATATAAACAGCACGTCCCTGACCGAATGCATTCACAGCCAGTTGAACGTCTCTCTCTCTCAATGCCAGAATCTTGCTTCCTTCCAGAGCATATATATTGGCTTTTCCCTCGCCAAAATCAATTTCCTCGGAGGCATCTTCCGTAATGAAATGTTTATGCACTTCCCAATTATATTTGTCATATCCTAATGTAAATCCCGTCTCTTCTTCTACACCGAATACATTTGCCAATTGGAAGAAACGTCCATTCGCCTGATGTGCTCCCGGCTCACCTACACCAATAATTCCGCCGCCTTCATATACAAATTTCTTAATAGCAGAAGAGATGATCGGATTGCACCAGTATTCTCCGCCTGTATGTGCCGTGTCGGCATCTCCGACATTAATAATCACATCAATATCCTTCAAAATATCCGGATTTTCCAAAATGTCTTCAAAACTGATAAATGTCACATTAAATGGTGCCCCTGAGAGAGCTTCTATGATTCCGAAATAAGAATAATTCTGTTTGTAATACAGTCCATGATGAACCATATGATTTCCCCATGCTCTCATCTTACCCCAGCAGTTCAACACAGCCACATTCTTAATGCAATATGGAGTTGTTCCTTTGATGTTCTCATATAATACACGGAACTCATCACAAACCGATTCCACATACTCCACAAAATCCGGGAACTGCAATGCAAGTTTCAAATACCCTCCATATCCGATCCGATCGATTGGTTTTCGAAGAATTGCACGTCTCGCTGTTACCCAGTTCACCTTCGCTTCTTTTACAGGATCTCCACCTTCATGAAAGGTGTCCGGGAAAAAATATGGAAGAAATCTGCCTTCTGTATACTTCACACCTTTAATGTCACTGATCAGACGAAGTGTTGCACCATTTCCAACACTTCCTACAACTGCATCCAGGCCTATTGAAGCAAATTCATCCATAAATGGTTCCGTTCCAATCCAGTGATCTCCTAAAAACATCATCGCTTCTTTTCCATGTTCGTGGCAAATATCTACCATTTCTTTTGCGATTTTTGCGACTTCTCTTCTCTGAAACGCCTGAAAATCTTTGTATTCTTTGGATGGAATTCGATACTGATTATTGTAATATCCCTGATCTATGATGAATTCCGGACGGAATCTATATCCCACTTCTTCCTCAAACTGTTTGAGGATATACGGACTTACCGATGCAGAATATCCGTACCAGTCAACATATTTTTCCCGTGCCAGTTCATCAAACACCAATGTAAACTGGTGGAAAAATGTCGTAAATCGCAAAACATTTACATACGGATGCTCTTCGATGAATTTCTCCAGACGTTTCATCGTATACGCATGTGTCTTTGGCTGTCTCACATCAAATGTAAGCTGATGTTCTACATCCTTCCAGTCATTTACCACCGCATTATACATATGTACCGGATCCCACAAGATATATGCCAGAAAACTTACGGTATAATCATGAAACGGTGTTGTCTGAATGATTACATCACCCTGTTCTTCATCGTATTCCCACTGCCCTGCCGGGACAACTTCTCCCGTACTGCGATCAACGACTTCCCACCATCTGGTAATATCATCTACAGAATTCGGTTTTAACATATCCGGGTATAATCCCTTCATCAAATGCACCCTCAAGACATTCCCATCCGCAGTATAAAATGGTGTCATCAAATACATCTGCTGAATTTCATCTGGATTTGCCTTAGCCCACTTATTATCCTTTCTCGTTGTATAGTACGTAGAATATACCTTTAATCCTACATCCTTCAACTCTACCGGAAAATCCGTACCATCGCAGTCGCGTACGGCGTCAGCCCCCCATTTGTCTGCAAGTTCGATTGTCTCCTGAATTACATCCAGGTCTGTCGGAATTGTAACACGCCCTTTGTTCATAATTTCCACCTTTCTTATCTTATGATATTTTTATTTTTTATAGACAGCCCAGTATCTCTCGTCCTCCTCTTCCACCTCTACATTACGAAGGCTCTGAACGTATTGCTTAAACTGGGAATATCCGTAATCACGAACTTTGAAATCTTTGAATTTATTATGAATACGATTACCAAGTGTTCCAAGTAAGATTCCCTGCACACCCGCTTCTTTGATCTGTTGGACAATAAATTCCTCCAGCATTTCTTTACGGCTTTTATCTTCGTATAACATCACCGTAACCTGCGTACCATCCTGTTTTAATTTTAGCTTTGGAAATGTCTCTAAAAATTTAGACAACAAACTGTACCCATAACGTCTTACATCAAAGTCCGGATACAATTTTACAAGACGGCTTCCCACTTCACCTAGTCCGGTCTCTTTATCATTATTTTGATTTTCTGTAATAATCTTAATAACCGACTCTTCAATCTGTCCTTTTGTCACTTCATTTTTCTTGCCATCTTTGATATCATCCAATAGCAGCTCTAATTCTGTAAAAATGTCGCAGGCCTTACGAAATGGTGTCGGTGTTTTGCTTTCTCCCATTCCTATTACAGTTCTTCCACTTTCACGCAATCTACTCGCTAATTTGGTAAAATCACTGTCGCTTGACACAAGGCAAAATCCTTCCAGATCATTTGTATACAGCATATCCATTGCATCTATGATCATGGCTGAATCTGTAGCATTCTTTCCATATGTATAACTGAACTGCTGAATTGGCGTAATACTATTTTGAAGCAAGACTTCTTTCCAGCTTGCACTCTGCGATTTTGTCCAGTCTCCGTAAATACGTTTATATGTCACATTTCCATATTTCGACAGTTCATCTAATATCGGTTTAATATATTTTGCAGAAACATTTTCCGCGTCAATTAACAATGCGTATCTTTCTTCCATGTATGGTATACCTTTCCTTCCATATTTTTCCATTCAAATACGCCATTTTCTACAATCATATAACTGTGCTGCGATTTTTCTTTTGGTATAGAAACCGAGCCTGGATTCATATATGTGCATTTTGCTCCGCTTTCAGTTGTAAACCTTTTACATGCAGGAATATGGGTATGTCCATTCAACAAAATATCTCCGTTTTTTAACATTGGAGGGTTCTGTGGATTGTACACATGCCCATGTGTTGCAAAAATAGTCTGTCCATCCATATCTAAAAAACAATAATCTGCCAATATTGGAAAATCCAACACCATCTGATCTACTTCTGTGTCACAATTTCCACGTACACATAACAAATTTTCTTTCAGTGGGTTTAACATTGAGATGACTTTTTTTGGGGCATACTCTGCCGGCAGATCATTTCTCGGACCATGATATAAAATATCTCCTAAAATCAACATCCGATCCGCTGCTTCTCGTTTCCAGGCCTCCATTAATTCTCTACAATATAATGCAGAACCGTGTATATCTGATGCAATCATTAATTTCATAATAAATATCTCCCTTACTATAATTGGTTACAAGTCACATAATACTGTAATCTGCAACTACAACTTCACTCCACACTTCGGACAGAAATTCTGTCCGTATTCGATTGAGTTGCCACATTCGTGACAGGTTCTCTTCAATGCAGTTTCTGAGTCATTCGACTCTTCATCTTTTGTAAATTGTGATTCTTCAATTTTTTTGTTATCTGCAACTGCTTTTTCCGAAATTTCTTTACTCTGCTCATTTTGAGAGTCATCTGTTACATCGACTTGCTCTCGTTGCTGCTTTTGTGTTTCTTCGGTTTTTATTCCAGTAACTTCTATTGCTTTATTTTCTGTTGCAGATTCTTCTGGCACCTCAGCTACCTCGTCTATCTTAATTTCTACATCCGCAACAACTTCCTTGTCAACATCTTCAAACTCTTTTTCTTCTTCCTGTCGCTCTAATTCTGCTTTTTCCTTATGCTCTGCCACTTTCGTTTTCACAAAATCCTTCAAACTTTTCTTCTCCGGAATTCTTCCTCCGCAATTTGCACAGAAAACATCTCCATCTGTAATCACAGCGCCACATCCGGGACATATTTTTGCTGAAAATGGTGCGGTTTCTTTTGTTTGTATCTCTGGAGTTGTAATTATTCTTGCCCCGCAATGATTACAGTATTTTGAATGCATCGGCACTTCCTGACTGCAATTCGGACAATAAGCAACCCCTTTCACCAGCCTTTTTTGGCTCTGGTACTGAATCACCATCATCTTATTATTCCAAATTGCATCACACCAGATCTTCATCTGCCCATCTGCATCCTTGCCATACATCTGATAATAATATTCCCCAATCTGGCGAAATAAATCATCTTGCTTTCGTTCTTCTTCCCGTATCACATGGGATAATCTTGCAGATTTATAGCTTCCTTTTGTCTGTCGCACAATCCAGCGCCCGAATCTTGTAAGCATATTACCTAAACTATCGTAAACAGCCATCATCAGCCCTTCTTTCTCTTTTGCAGATTTTCGATTATCGGGTACAATATATTGTAAGCGACAACCAATTTACGCTTGTTCCCTTATTATAACATGCCCTTGTAAAAAATGCAGTATAAAGGATATTTCCTTTATGCTCTTCTGACAGCTTCACCGAAACCATCAATTTGATTGTTTTTAACTCAAATAAACCATTAAAATAATGGTTTTTATTTACAAATACAAATTTATATGATTTAATAAACAAAAAGTGGATATTCCTAAAAACAGAAGGTGAATCTATGAAAGAAAAATTATTTATAATCCCCGAATATACAACCGCAACGGAAATCAAACAAATTCGTAAGGAACTACATTTGACACAGAAGGAGTTTGCAGAATTTATCAATTGTTCAAAGCCAACTGTAGAGCGCTGGGAGCGAAGTAAGGAAGCTATTCACGGACCAATTGTTCCATTTCTTAAAATGCTACAAAGATATCCTGAATATGAACAGGAAGTCCGAGTTCCCGAAAAAATATGGCCGCTCAGACTTTGGTATATGTATAGTTCGAATGTATGTACTTTAATTGATGTGAATGAACAGGAACAAAAAGTAAAAATAAAAAATTATACTGATAAGATCATGTTCCGTGCTTTTGGTGTTGTAGAAACTCCAAATTATAATCAATATCAAGAATTTCTGGAATCAAGATGCTTCCCCGAAAGCAGAGATAAGATGAAGTTGATACTCAAAGATTTAGGATTGCCATTTTACGATCCGATTATGATTATAGAAAAAACCGAAGGTAGAATGGCGGAAGATGATTTTTGGATTCGTATAGAGAGGTAGCTGGAATGATAGAATTATTTGAGCAGAATATCCGTACAAATGATCGTCAGTCATCGAAAGGGAACCAACTAAAATGGGAGAATAAAGGAATATGGTACAAAGCTGATTACACAGGATATGAAGGCTTAGCTGAATACATGATATCGCATCTTCTGAAAAAATCAACATTGACCGAAAACGAATTTGTATGTTATGACCTTGAAAAAATAAAATACGGTTCTGTAATTTATAATGGGGTAAAAAGTAAAAATTTCCTGAATGAAGACTGGCAGATTATCACCTTGGAACGGCTATTCAAAAATTTTTTTGGAGAAAGCCTATATAAAACCTTGTATAGGATACCAGAATATAAGGAGCGCTTGCATTTCTTAGTACAACAGGTGGAACGCATAACTGGCCTTCAGAATTTTGGTATTTATATGAATAAACTTCTGACAATTGACGCATTTTTCCTAAACGAAGACCGGCACACGCATAATATAGCGGTTCTGATGAATGGGAACGGAGATTATATGTACTGTCCAATTTTTGATAATGGAGCGGGACTTCTGTCAGATACAACAATGGATTATCCTCTATCTGGAGATACTTACTCACTAATTGATAATGTTCAATCCAAAACAATATGCAGTGAATTTGACGAACAATTGGATATTTCCGAATCCTTATATAACATGAATCTAAAGTTTCACTTTACTAAAAAAGATGTAAACGAATTACTCGTAAATGCAGGAGCATATCCAGAAGAGATACGCAACCGGGTGGAGACCGTTATATTTGCACAGATGCGAAAATATACTTATTTGTTTTCGCCGATATAGGAATTATAATAGACTAAAATATTTGATCAAGAGGAAAACGATGTACATTCTAAATAAAATCATAGAAAAATGCGAATACCACAGTGCTAAAGATTGGAAACCGGGTGAAACAGGCAATCGGACAATTACAATTCAGCAGAAGGATTATACCAGATGTGGTAAAACAGAATTAATAAATGAAGTTCGCGATTTAGAAAATCAAAAATTAATTCAAGTAAAATGGATCCTTCGTTATAGTGATATAGAAAAAATTCAATATTCGTTAGAACAACTTCCCCAACTTTATCAATTAGCAGAACAAGAAGCTCAAAAGAATGGAGATACATTTGTTCCGAAATATCGTTTGGTACAACAATATCAGAATAAAATTGAAGCAGAACAAAAACAAGGCTGGCAGAATGTATGGATTCGAAGCTACTATGATTCATTGTTGCAAAAATTACACAACATTGGTGATGGAAAGATTCCAAAAGAATTAGAAAAATTCGAACTTTATCGGGATTGTCTGCGAGGAATCAATGCACTTACCGAAGCGATATTCAAACGTGTTTTTAGCAAGCGATATCTTGGAAACACAAAGAAATTTGAAAAAGAAGTACAAGCGCATATTATTACAATTGCTAAAAATTATTGCAATGATGTAACGGAAGATATGGATGATACATCTGTGTTGGAACAGCTCCTGATTAAAGAATACGGACAGGAAATGGCGCTGAAGGGTCCCTTGAAACTACTGATTCAAGAACCGAATGGAACTGAACAAGAAATTGATACATCAAATTTCAAATATGGATTCGTATTGAATACACAAACATTACAACATATGACTATTAAGAATGAAGTTGTACCATTTCAACGTATTGTCTCTATCGAAAATAAGGCAAATTTTGAAGCAATGACTTATTCTGATGACACCTTGTATGTATATAGCCATGGTTACTATGGTCCGTATGAGCGGTCTTTTTTACAAAAACTTGCGAAAATTCTGGATGCGAATCAACAGATGGAATATTTTCACTCCGGAGATTTGGATTATGGTGGAGTCAAAATTTTTGAATATATTCAGAATCGGATCTTTCCTAAATTACAGCCATTGTATATGGATGTAGAGATATATGAAAAATATAAAGACTTTGCAGAGCCATTAGAACCACAGACACTAGTGAAATTAGAAAAGACTAAAATACCGATTTTACAAGATTTGATAGACAAACTGATACAAGAAGAAAAGGGACTGGAACAGGAAATTTTGTTATCGTTTATAGGACATCTGTAAACATTAACAACTCTCGGCTCCATCTTTTGTATAATTAGAGAACCAGAGAAATGTGCCTGCACACTTCCTGGTTCTCTTAAAATATCATTATATTCAAGAATGCCTCTGCATTCTTGCTGCGAGATGCGCGTCATGCAATGCATGACATACTTCTTCTGCGCATCTCTGCAATCCTGCCGGAGGCTATATCAGATGGGGGATTGACTCCCACCACTGATACTGATTTGTTACTCGCCACCTACAGAGGTGGGAGTCATCTCACATCTGATATATCTTACGCCTCTTCCGTCAACTGTCCAAACTCCGTTTTCTCAAACTCCTGAATGGAAATATGTTTCTTATTCGGATTGGCATATACAAAAGTCTTGTCTACATTTTCCAGATAGTTCTGAATCTTATCGTTTGTTGCACTGATAATCGCCTGGAATCCAAGTCCTCTGATCAAAGAGATACAGCTTGCTACTTTTTCCGCATCCATTTTAGAAAATGCCTCATCCAACACAACAAGGCGCAATGTTGGATTACGACGCAATTTAGGCGACAGATTCACTCGATACACCTGCGCAAAACTTGCCAAAAGTGCCACATACAACGGATTCTGTCCTTCTCCTCCGGAATTTTTCTTAATCATCTTACTCAGCCCGATTTTCATATCTTTTTCACCATGAACAATCTGCTGCATATCGAAAGAAAGATACGTTCTGTAATCCGCATATTTTTCCATGTTCTTTCTCGCTTCATCCTGCTCTTCTTTCGTTGCATTCTCCGGTGGTATAAAGATATGGATCAACTCATTCATCATTTCTCCATATTCTTCTTCATGTTCCATCGTAAACATGTTCATCTGATTGTCCATGGAACCGCTTAACTGATGCGGATCGATCTGAAGCGCATCATCCATGAACATCTTGTAATACTTTCCGTCCGCACCTTTGTTTTTTGTGATTACAAACTGGTATTTATCCTTACCAAAGTCCAGACGGCTGATGATACGATTGAGCTCATCTCTTCGCTGATAAGCCTCTCGGATAGCACTTCGGATTTTGAAAATAAAATCATCCTTGAAATGTTCAACCGCAGACTTTGCCTGCTCCTGTGCAGATGCCCGGTATCGTTCCAAATCCTCACAAGTAAGACTATCCAACAGTTTATCGTACATCTTATTATCCTTCACACTGGTTGAGAATGAGCGATTTGGATATTGCTGGTTATACACACTTCGAACATCGACCAGCTTCTGATAAAAACGATCCATCTGATCTTTCAGCGGATTTTGTTCCATCTGTTTTTGTCGTTTCATATAATCATAATTAAGCGACTTTGTTTTCTCAAGATATTGTTTGAATTGACTTTCCAACATCTGTGTTCGTTCTTCTGAACGCCGTTTGTTCTCTTCTGCCAACATTTTTTCTCGTTCCAGCCATTCAGTTTCTGTTGTAATAATCATATTATTAAACTTTTCTATATCCTGTTCATTCTGCCAGATTGCTTTTTTCACCGAATCTATGGACTCCTTTTTTTCTTCCTGTCGGCGCATAATATCTAACTTCTGTTTCTCCAACATATCTACAGACTCTTCGCGCAGCTTTTTCATCTGTTCAATGACATGCGCTTTTCGTTTCTCTTTTTCTGAAATCTGACCTGCTTCATTCTGCCACTGCATATAATCCGCTGTAGGCTGCAACAACATTTCAAATTCTAAAATGCGCTTGATTTCTTCCAGCATCTCTTGTAACGGAAGGCGTTCGTTCTGCAGCTCACCCTGTTTTCTTTCCAGCTGCAGAATACGTTTACGCATACTTGTCTCACCGATATAAGCTCGTCTTGTATAGTTATCCGGGTTGATATGCTGCATACGGAAGCCTTTATAAAGCACGCAATCCGATGTAATACCGATTTTACAGTCACGTAATTCTTCAATCGATTCGCATTTCTTAACATTTCCCAACACAAATCGGATATAAGCCTGCACATAACTTTCTTTTGCCTCTACTTCCTCCGCCAAGGCTCCTTTTTGCACTGCAAATTCTTCTGCATTAACACGCTCTGTGTCCAGCACTGCTGCTCTAAAGAATTTTCTCTTATCCATCTCCCGATAAATTTCCATTGCATCTTTTGCATACTTCGGTTCCACGATCAATAAAAGCTTATTATTTCCAAGATATCCTTCCACCGCATTGTGCCAACGCTCATCCTTCACATCCAGAAGGTCTGCAAGAATCTGTACATTTACCAGTTTTCCAACACGCTCATGCAGACGTTTGCGCAATTCAAAACGTGCTTCTTCCAGCTCGCGTGGATATGCTTTCTTGCCCTGCTTTAATTCTCTTAATTCTTCTTTTATCTCTTTTTCTTCTTTTTTAATACGATTTAATGTTGTCACCGTATCAGTGCGCTCTGTTTCCAGACTGTTCCGGATTTTCAAAAGGGTTTTTTGCAGACGTTCCAGTTCCCCCTCTGTAATTGTTCCTTTTTCAAACTTCTCAATATCCCATATTGTCTGATTTGGAGTAACCTCTTTATCTTTCCACAAATTCAATTTCTTAGACAACTTTTGTATTCTTGCCTTGCTGTTTTCCAGACGTTCCAATACTTCATTTAAATTGCCAAGCTCCATCTGCAACGAATCATATCCGCTTTTTGCAATATGATATAGAATATCCTCGTAATCCTTTTGAAGTTCTTTCAGCTCTTTATTCAATTTTTCCTGTTGTGTCTGTTGCTGTTTGATTCCCTCTGTCCGGTCTATAATCCGTTCCCGCAACTCTTTACTTTTCCGTTGCAGTTGTAGCAATTCCAAACGTTCAACCTGATAATCACAACTCTCGGCCGCCTGCTGTTTTTCTTCATAAGACTGATACGCTTCCCGAATGTCCGTCAGATAACGGATTTCTTTCATTGTCTCCGCAATCTTGCTTTGCATACGTCCATATTGCATAACGCTTTCCTGAAGATCTTCTATATGAATATCCTGTTCCATACAAATGTATTCTTTCACAAAATCTTCTAATTTGATATTCATTTTAAATGGAATAGCACGTTTAAACAGCCGTGGAAATTTTTCAATATCCAACCCGCCAAGATATACATCATACAGCTGTCGACGGAATCGTTCATTACTTGAGCCGCAATAATACTGCTCTTTGGTAAATGTTCTGCTTAAATATTCTTTCATCTCTACCGTTGTAAGACACCGTTTTTCCGCACGATATTGATTTTCCAGAAGTCCGCCTGTATGCCAGAAGAACTGACGGCTAATCTCATTTGTTGCTGTCTCTACATCAAATACAACTCCGACACATTGTTTGTCTTTTGTATCTGTACGTTCAAACTCCAAAACAATAGTACTGGAAAAATTTTTATTTCTCAAATACTGTGATTCATTATTCTCACTGATATTGACCATTCCACGAAGATATTCGATGAGTGAGCGGTCGGAATCATCCGCCGCTGCTTTATTGAAAAACCGACGACCATCCGTATCTGCATAAAGCACTATCTGCATCGCATCCAACACCGTTGATTTTCCACTTCCGGAATGTCCTGTAAAAAAATTGATTCCCTCACTAAGTGTCAATATTTTTCTATCTATATAATGCCAGTTATTCAGGCATATTTTTGAAAGGGCCTCAAATGGCTGTTGTTTCTCCACGATGTTCCTCCTCACTCTCTACCTCTTTATGAAAAACGCTTTGCTGGGATTTCAGTTCCTTTGCTTCCTCAAATGTTGTCAGCAGTTCCCGGATATCATCCCCGAGCAATACCGCATGAATGCTTGGATAAATTACCACCCTGGTAGCTTCGTTTAATTCTTCCAATGAATCCAAAGGTTCAACAATCTGATATTTTTTCAGCATTGCTATTGTACGTTTCATCTCCGTTGGAGATGGCAGTCCTTTCAAAACCCGGAACTCTCCTGCTTTTCCATTAATTGCCCCAAGTGTCGTAACAATATGGCTGCTTGATGAAACCGTTGCCATTTGCTCATCATAGATTAATTTCAATAATAGTAAATAAATTGTTGCCAGCTTCGGTAATTTCTCTCCCCACAGCGTTTCGCCTTGTATATAAATAATTCCCATGTGCACATTTTCACATAACTGAATTCCTGATATCGCAAAGTATGCTTTTAGAAATTCGAAATGTCGCGTACATACGCGATAATCTTTTTCATACTGCAGTCGACCTGCCCGGCGGTCAAATTTTTGTTCTAATATAAATGTCTGACGAAAAAGCGTCTGGATTATTTCGGTAATCGCTTCCTGCTCTTCCTGCAGCAATTGTTCGTAGTATTCTATCATTTGTTTTTCCTCTTATATTCCTCTTCGCACAAATTTTAAAGCCGGATACTTATAACATCCATTTTCAATCTGTGGCGTATCCTCTTCAAGCACAATATATTTGCTGTTTCTTCTTGTGCTATAGTCATATGCCAATATCAGTTTCTCGAAGGACTCTTCATCTGCTATTTTCAATTTCTCTACATCCATAACATCATCCTTCATATGTTCCTCAATAAAGGCTTCGATTTCCTGCTTACTGTATCTTTGCTGAATTCTATTCAGTTTCAATACATCTTCTCTGTTCAAGTCCTCTATCGTCTCATCCTCTGCCATCTGACTAATGAAATCTTCCCTTGGCTTTCTCCGTTTATACAAAGATTTCTCCGACAACATTTCCAATAGAGACATATTCATCCGCTCCCCGGTAAGCTGCAGCATTTCCTCATAAGAATAACCATTTTCACGATTTTCCACCTGTGTATTCTGTTCTTCTGTCACAGCTGCCGACATCTGATTAAGCAATTGAACAACCAAACCTTTCGTATCTGTTTCTCCGCTGAGCAGATAATTCAATCTTGTAACCGTCGCTCTTACATATTTGGTATGTTCCTTATCCATGTTTGAAATCCGATGTTCAATATCATCAAATCCTCTCTCAATCATATCCAACAAGTCTACCACGTCATCCTTCGTATCCCCCATTGCCTTAGAACGCTCTCTAACCAGCCCTATCCACTCTTCATTTTCTCTCATGTCACGCAGACATTTCTTAATATCCGTCTTGTAAATATAAAAGTTATCAGATGTCTTCAATATATGATATTTTTTACGCACGATTTCTTCTACATAACCTTCCAAATGTTCTTTTAACAGATCATGGTAAGATTGCTGATCCAATAATCGTCCAAAAAATTTATCCATATTATGAAGCATATCCTGCAGTGCTTTATTCAATCTTCTTGTATTAACCAATGCAGTCCGCAGCATACTTAAGTTTACTCTGGAATCATTTTGGAAAGAAAATAGTGTCGCATATACATTCTGAATATAAATCTCAGTCTCTTCCATATCTTCTGAGCCCAAACGTTCAAATGCATCAATAAAAATCGCCGCATAATCCGGAATTACAATATTGGTTGCAAGCGTATTATAGTCTTCTAGTTTTTTAAGCCATCCTGTCCGAAGCAGCCATTTCAATGTTCTGCTCGCCGGTGTCTCCAATAAATCGAACTCTGTTTCATCCTCTTCCTGTTTTAACTGAAAATGTTTCTTTATATACATATCACTTAACACTTGAATACAAACTTCCCGTGTTAAGAAATAATTACTGTATTGATATTCTTCATTGATATTCAATAACGCCTCCATATAAGCCTCCCGGTTAACCGACCGGAACAGCCCCCAGAATTTGTCTGGAATTTCAAAACGTAACTGCATAGAATCTCCTTATCTGTTCGTACTTATCTGGATGATTGTCCAAAGAATCTTATATACTCTATATTTCTTCTATTTTCTCTCAATCATCACTTTGCCCTTTATTATAACACGAGAGCTTACAAAAATGCAGTATAAAGCAGACGGCAGATTTTCTACACAGATTTTTTTCGTCTTTCCATTTTATAAAAATTTCATGATTTCCTTAGTTTTTTCAGACTTTTTCGCTTGAATTCCTTAACATTTCGTACTACACTATCTTTTACTAAAGATGAAAGGATTGAAAACATATTATGCAAGAAGTAAAATCACCAAAACGACCTATGATTTTTTATTATATTATTGTACTTGTCGCCATTCTTTGTATAAACTTTCTTCTCCTTCCTGCGCTGGAACAACGTCAGGTCAAGGAAGTAGATTACGGCACATTTATGACAATGATTGATGAAAAACAAATCGATTCTGTAAACATCGAATCAAATCAAATCATATTTACAGATAAATCAGGCGATACAGTATATAAAACCGGGATCATTGAAGATCCAGATCTCGTAACCCGGCTTCACGAATCTGGTGCTAAATTTTCATCCGAAATCATTGAGCCGACATCTCCAATTATTAGTTTTTTAATGGCCTGCTTTCTTCCAATGTTGATCATGATTGCACTTGGCCAATGGCTGTCCAAAAAAATGCTGTCTAAGATGGGTGGCGGAATGAATTCCATGCAATTTGGTATGGGAGGAAAGAGTAATGCAAAAGTATATGTCAAATCTTCCAGTGGTATTAAATTTTCTGATGTTGCCGGTGAAGACGAAGCAAAAGAGCTTTTATCTGAATTAGTAGATTATTTACACACCCCGGAAAAATATCGTGAGATAGGTGCCTCTATGCCAAAAGGTGCGCTGTTAGTAGGCCCTCCTGGAACCGGTAAAACATTACTTGCCAAAGCAGTTGCCGGTGAAGCCAATGTTCCGTTCTTCTCTATTTCAGGTTCTGAATTTGTTGAGATGTTTGTTGGTATGGGAGCTGCCAAGGTGCGTGACCTGTTCAAACAGGCAAATGAGAAAGCTCCTTGTATTGTATTTATCGATGAGATTGATGCGATTGGAAAGAAACGTAACGGACAAATGTCTGGAAACGATGAACGTGAGCAGACTTTAAATCAGTTGCTTACTGAGATGGATGGATTCGACGGCTCTAAGGGAGTTGTTATTCTTGCCGCAACAAACCAACCAGATTCTCTCGATCCTGCACTCCTTCGTCCAGGACGTTTTGACCGTCGTATTCCAGTTGAACTTCCAGATTTGCAGGGACGTATTGATATTTTAAAAGTACATGCCAAGAAAATTCGTGTTGGAGATAACGTCGATTATGCTGCTGTTGCCAAAGCTGCTGCCGGCGCCTCCGGTGCTGAACTTGCTAATATTGTAAATGAAGCCGCCCTTCGTGCTGTCCGTGACAATCGTAAGTTCGTCACGCAGGCAGATATGGAAGAAAGTGTAGAAGTTGTTATTGCCGGATATCAAAAGAAAAACCGGGTTCTCTCCAATAAAGAAAAACTCGTTGTATCTTATCATGAGGTCGGTCACGCACTTGTCGCCGCGAAACAGACAGAATCTGCTCCGGTACACAAAATCACCATTATTCCAAGAACTTCCGGTGCCCTTGGATATACGATGCAGGTTGAAGACGGAGAGCATTTCCTCATGACAAAGGAAGAGTTAGAAAATAAAATTGCAACATTTACCGGCGGACGAGCTGCCGAAGAACTGATTTTCCATCAAATCACAACGGGTGCTTCCAACGATATTGAACAGGCCACGAAACTTGCCAAAGCAATGATTACCCGTTATGGTATGAATGAAGAATTCGATATGGTTGCAATGGAAACTATGACCAACCAATATCTCGGTGGTGACAGTTCTATGACTTGTTCACTCGAAACACAAACCGAAATTGACAAAAAAGTCCGCGATCTTGTAAAATTGCAACATTCAAAAGCTTATAAAATACTTGAAGATAATGTTGGTAAATTACATGAACTGGCTCAGTATCTGTATGAACATGAAACGATTACCGGCGAAGAATTTATGGAGATTTTAAATAAGCCGGTCGAGATTCCTGTGAAAGAGGCTGACGAGACATAATATTTTTTATTAAAAGAAGCTCATGGCTCAAACCATGGGCTTCTTTCATAATTATTTTTGTTGGCAATTCTGTGGAAAACTATAATTCTAACAATCTCTTATCTAGTTCTTCTAATTTATCCTGCGATAAAAGTTTCTGGTTTTTATTTAATTTTCTAGGCGTTAACCAATCTCTTACAAATACCGGAAGTTCTTCATCTAACATTGGCAAGTATGTCAATACGATTGCTTTTGTTTCCGGTGTTTTCAGCAACTCGCATATTCTTGTGTCTATACTATACTTACCATCTCTTCCGTCATTGACACCATATACTGTAAACTCACCCAACATTTCCTTCAACCATCTCACACTCAGTTGAAACCATTGTGCCACATCCGAATTTACCCTGTTTTTATCTCCCGCACTGGTTAATGGTTTTGCGAGTGAAAATCCATGTTCACCTTTTCTGAAAATATGAACTTCAAATTCCACATTTTTCTGCTCCAGGTATTGTGCAAACGCCAGAATATGTTTCGGTGGTGTTACCTTATCGTCTCTTGTTCCAAACAGAAATGTCGGCGGCGTTTTCTCGTCTATACATTCTACGATATCCGGACACTCCAAAGCACGTAATTCACTGTGAAGGATTCCCGGATATCCCAATAGTAATACATCTGGTCGTTGTGGACCATGTGTTGCTGTTGCAGCCGCAAGATGTGCTCCGCCTGAAAATCCGAGCAATGCTAACTTTCCTTCTCCAATGCAATACTCTTCTCTGCATGCACGAATCCACTCCAATGCTTTTTGTGCATCTGACATTGGATCTTCAATCGTAGCATCTTCCTTATCTGTCACTGTTGTATATTTTAATGTAAATGCCTGATAGCCTTCTGCAAGATATGCCAGTGCAATCGGTTCTGATTCTAAAAAGCTGCACATTCTAAATCCACCACCCGGAAATATTATAATTGCCGGATATTCCTTGATATTATCCGTCTCATCATGTAATTCGTGCAGATATCCTGTTAATTCCGCATATTCACTTAATTTTTTCTTGATTATTCTCATGTCCATTTTCCTTTTCTATAGCTACTTATTGCGTTTGCAAATGTAAGGAATTCTACTTCTTACGATCCCCTGTTTCCAAATATTCTACCTGATACTGAACCGCCTTTCTTGGAACAAATATGGAACAAATCGAAACGATTTCCTTCACGTGTTTTTCTGCCCCGCCGCCTCCTGCCGGACCATTTGTATAAAGAGCTTCCACTTCATTTGCAAGCAATTCTGCCTGTAAACGTTCGATTGCTCTTCCACTTATATGTAATCTCACTTCCGTCGGCGTTCCGGTATTCATTTTTGATGTCAACAAATCTCCATACAAGGAATTATATCCTATAAAATCTGCCCGATATTCCTCTAACCGGATTCCGGTCAATTCAATTCTTTTTTCTATAATATCAGCAGCCATACGAGCTCGTTCCAGTGCGGTCTCACCTCCATAGGAAATCTCGCCTTCACCGATAAAGCAATCTTTATATCCAACACTTACCTTCAAAGTCTCCGGTCGTCCATGGGTTGTCGCATTTCGTGCCAGAACTCTATTTTCCCCTACTTGTGTAAATACCACATTTGAAAAATCTGCTGTTGCATCCGGTGTCAGATATGCCTTCGGATTATGAATCTCATATATCGTCTGTTCTTTACATGTATCTACACTTACAAGTCCCCCGGCCCCTTCTACTTTTGTTACAACAAAGCTTCCATCTTCGCTGACTTCTATCAATGGAAATCCCAATTTGTACAAATCCGGCACATCCTTCACTCCAGGATCCGCATAATAGCCTCCTGTTACCTGTCCGGCACATTCCAGTAAATGTCCGACCAACACAGCCTGTCCCATTTGATCTGGATTATTCTCTAAATCCCACCCAAATTCATGTACAAGTGGTCCAATCGAAAGAGCCGGGTCAGATACTCGCCCTGTTATTACAATATCTGCCTGACCGGCTAATGCTTCTTGAATTCCTTCCGAACCCATATACACATTTGCCGAGATCAAAGAATCTCTTAATTCCCCTAATTGCTTTCCATTTTCCAGAACAGTATTACCCATATATTGCTCTAACTTATCTGTTATATCATCCCCTGTTACACAGGCTATTTTTAATCCAGAAATTCCTAGTTCTTCTGCAATTTTTTTGGTCTGTCTTGCAGCCGCCTTTGGATTTGCCGCACCCATGTTTGTAATCATCTTTACATGATTGTGGAACAACAGAGGTAATATCTTTTTCATGCGATATTCTAATAACTGATTATATCCTTTTTCCGAGTCTTTCTCTTTGTCCTGCTGTCCGATTGCAACTGTTCTTTCTGCAAGGCATTCAAATATAATATAATCTAGATTTCCTTTTTCAATTAGTTCCATCGCCGGCTCAATCCGGTCCCCTGCATAACCTGCTCCACTTCCAATTCGAATTGTCTTCATCACTTATCAACCTCCATTTCCAATAATGCCATTCCCAATGTTTTGCCATGTCGGTCAATTGCCAGCGAGCGTGTTACTCCGCCTCCTAACGTATGGTATAGCACAAAATTCAATGCGTGTAACCCATCCAGTTCATACCTGACCACTTCTCCTTTACATATCTCTTTAAAGTATTCTTTCACAACTTCTTCCGTTAATTGCTCCTTTAAAAATCCGTAGTCCGCTTCGTCATATGGGATTACAGAAATATTGGAGATATCACCTTTATCTCCGGTTCTTGAATGTGCGATTTCTCTTAATTTCATCTTGCTGCCTCCATACTTTTTTTGATACTGTGGCTTATGGACTTTTTAATATCGAAAAGTCCTGTTCTTAAACAATACCTTTGTCTTTCTATCCATAATCTTAGCAATATACTGGATTTACACAATAAAACGAGCGATAATTTCTAGAATTTTAGAAATTATCGCTCATTCTTAATCTTCTTTTATTTTATTGTATAAAGTTGCAAGAGATATTCCCAACTGTGCCGCGGCCTTTTTCTTACCTTCTACGCCTCCACCGCAATACGCAATTTCTGCCTGGATCTCTTCTCGCTCAAATTTACGGACCCGCTCCGCCAACGTCTCCGTCTTCTGTTTTACTTTTAACTGGTGCTGTGCGAGTGTTGTAACAATAGAAATTGTTCCGTTCGGGATATCGCCTTCCTTAATAGGATAAACACTTGCAAAATACTCTTGATTTCCTTCCGTACGTACAATTCCCTCTATCGGTATCTGCGTTTGAATCACCTGTGGAACCATTGCATGCTTTCGATACTTGGTAATCTCTTCTCCCTGAACCTCCTCAAGCCGCTTCCCGATGAATTCACCATATGCATCATTAAAATATACAATTCTGGCATTTCTGTTACAAATCAAGATGCCTTGCTGTAATGATTGTAAAATTGTTCTCGCATGCATGCTGTTATTTTTCTCCTAAAATCATTTTCACATCGTTTAATGAAATTTGAAGTTCTTCTGCAATCTGCTCCGCACTCAAATTTTGTTTCTTCAATTCCAATGCCTTTAAAGTGTACTGTATTCCTTGCTGCAGTCCTCTTTTCTCCGCACTTTTCATAAATGAATTATGGTCCCGAATCACTTTCTGACGAGCCTCATACTCAAGACGTTTCTCTTCATCTGCACTTAATTTTTTCAAAGTATCATATGCTTCTTCTATGTACTTATCTTTTTCTGCCATATGCCTAAAATCCTCCTCACACCTTCCACCGAGGAAACGCATCCAAAGAATAATGCCTTCTTCATTCTGAGCCTCCGGAGGCAATTTTGCCAACTCCAACATATGCATCTCCATAAGATCTGAATATTCTTTCCCCGTCTCTGTATCACAAAATGCAATTCGACGATAGCATACATCATCCTCCGGGAAATGCACTGAATTCAAAATACTGACATGAATACATTTTTTTAATGTATCATAGCCCTCTCCCTCTTTAATCGGGTCTGTATACATTTTGCTCAAATAAAAAATAGAACGTTTATCCCAATATTCATATGCTGCCACCTGCATTTCAAAATCTATCTGTGTTCCATTCTTCAATTTTACACGCACATCTAAAATCCCATACTTATCATCCTCATATTCTTTTCTCAATATTGTCTGTATAAGGATGGTAGATTCAATCTCATCAGGTGATACATTCAATAAAGCTGCAATAATGCCTTTCCTTACATTCTCATTCTGCATTAATTCTTTGAAACAAAAATCCACTGTGGGAAACATTATAAAATTTTCTTTTTCCTTTAATTCTTTTGTTTTTTTCATAGAATTTTCTCCTTTTTCTCATGACAATTATCTGTCAAACAGAAATAGAAAATCCTATTTTTCTTTATTTTATCACATTTGATTTTTCTGTAAAAGATTAATTTTCCACTTCCATTTTAACAGTCTTATTCTTGGTTTTTTATTAATATTTATTCGGATTTTTACATTTTGGATTTGTTACTGAACTCAAATTTTTAAAAACTCATTTAATATTTTGATATGAATATAGATAACTGTACGGAATGAGAACTTATAAAATTCAAATTCTCATCCCGCACCTTAGACTTTCAAGAGTCTTAACTAATCGATTAATTTTTAGAAATGAGTATAGATATAGATTAAACTATCACCTATACCTTCGCAATGTATTTCTTGTCGATAACTCTTCTTTTTTGTTTGTAATTCTGTGGAAAACTTTCAATTGCAACTACCGCACAATCACCTGATATATCTTTATTTGCTCTGCCGATTCAAAACGAAGTTTTAATTCATACTGTCCACTCGAACATTTAATTGATGATTTTGCAACATTTACCCCCTGTACTTTATCACAATTAATTGTTCCAACTATCTTCTCATTCATATATACTTGAATTTTCCCTGCTCCCGAATACAGTATCTCGATTTCCTTCCACTCCTGCTCACTCTTCACATAGCGAAACATCACTTCATCTCCCGCAGAAATATTCATCAGTACCTCTGGATATTCCTCTACACTCTTTGCATCTTCATTAACTCCGATATACACGGAACCGGACATTTCACATGCCTGATACCCCTTGATGACCTCGCTCGGTGCAAATGGCTCTCCGATTCCCTGCGAGGTCATCTTCACCTCCGGGATTGTACCATCTTCCAATATCTCTATCTTCTCGATGCAAAGCCTTCTGTGTTGCTGTACTCCTCGGCTGCAACGATGATAAAATACATACCACTGTCCATTTACACATTCAATTGAGCCATGATTATTCCAGCTCGCCGGATCGCATCCGTCATTATCAATGATAATTCCACGATAAGTAAATGGTCCCATCGGAGACTTGCTTGTAGAATATCCAAGTGAAGTTGGTTTCCCACGTTCCACATCGGCATATACATAGTAATAGGTGTCACCGATTTTTCTCATGGAAGAGCCTTCATGAAAAAAATGTTCTTCTTCCGTCACCAGATCATCCACTATCTCATCTCTATTGAAGGAAATCATATCTTCATTCAGTTTTACTCCATGTGAAAATAATTGTCCCCAATAATAATATGCCTGTCCATCATCATCAATAAATATTGCCGGATCAATTCCCCCACACGGAAGCTGTATTGGATTTGTAAATGGTCCCTCCGGTCTGTCTGATATTGCAACTCCTTCACTGTCATCCGGCATGCAAAAGTAAAGATAATATTTTCCATTGCGTTCCAGACAATCCGGTGCAAAGAGAAGTGCCGGCTTTTCCTTTTCTTCTTTTTCCGCCTCTTCAAATTTTGCCTTCATATCGACACCATTCTCAAGGTCTCGCTGAATCATTTTCTGGATAAATGGTGTTGGCTGGCTCCAATCAATTCCCGGATATTTTGGTGCATCCGGGTTATTGAACCAGGGAATCTGATTACCGTTCAACGATTCCTCATGAATCATCCAATGCTCCATATCAGCTGTCGATACCACATGATATTTCTCACTGCAATAAACATCTGCTCTGTCATCAAAACTGCCATATACATACAACTTTCCATCCGGCATTACATGTCCCTCGCTGTCCGGCACATGATATTCCAATGGCAATATAGGATTTCGTCTGTTACTGAACTCTCTCATGTTATTCTACCTCTATCTTAATCTTCTCTGCCGTGATTTCTCTGCTACTTTCCAGATTGGTTGTATCAATCTGATACTCCACGCCCTTTGGCACTTTCACCTGCAATACCATTCCATCCTGCTCTTCCTTCACCTGAACTGAAATCTCCCCTGCCACAGAACGATAAATACACTTAAACTCATGTATACTTTCTGGCAAATACGGGCATATTTTTATCTTTCTAAATCCCGGTTCCTCTGCCTGGATTCCTGCGATACCATTATAATACCACTCTACAATATGTCCCATCATATCATGACAGTGGCTTCTCGGATTAGTCTCCCAATATTCACCCAATGTCGTCTCTCCATCTAATACAAATGCATAATAACTTGGATGTTCTTTTCGTAAAATGAATTGACAGATCAAGTTATTCATCTGATATTTGCGTGCTGTCTGAATTACATATGGAAGTCCGATTTCTCCACTGACAAATGCACCTTCTGTTTCCAAAGCATCGTAAAATGCTTTCACAACATCTACTTCTTTGTCCTCTGGTACCAATCCCCAATAAAGCGGTAACGCTTCTACTGCCTGCGTCATAAATAACTCATCCGCATGATCCCATGCACGATAACACCAATATCCTTTTTCTGCATTCCAAACAAGCAGCTTTTCGTTATAATTTTTCTTTACCTGCTCTGCATAAGCTTCCAATTCCTCTTTATCCTCGATTTTTCCGAGGAGCTCAGCAAATTTTGCAAGCGTTATCGTATCTGCGTACAAGAAAGCCGTCTCGATATTTTCTCTTGCAAGTTCATTTTTCGGATTGCCCCAGTCACCCAGACCATGGTTGATAAATCCTTCTTCTGTAACCTTTGTTTTTAAATATTCCAGATATCTCATACCTGCATCGTAGTTATCTTCAATGATCTTCTTGTCACCATAGAACATATAATGCCAATACGTTCCAAGAATACAGGTGCTTCCCCAACCAATGATATCGTAGAAACTTCCCATTCCCGGAACCGGAAGTACATTCGGAATATAACATGGACACTGTGACGGCATCAGTCCATCTCCCGGATAAACTCTATTTCCCTCAAAATCATAAAAATAATCCTGTGCTGTATGTTGCGCCGTTCTCATATCCAGCAGAAATTTTTTCCACAATTTACGCCCATTTTTCATATACATGATCGATGGTGCCATCAAATGATTCGGCTCCTGCCATGCGAATCGCTCAATTGTCGGACAATCAGTATGTACGCTAACCATATTTGCCTCAACTGCTTTTTCTACCAGCCTGTAAATCTGCTCATAACGTTTATCATCACATGTAAATATTCCGTCCGTCTCATAAGCACTGCTGATTGCATGCGCCGTAAGATTACGCATCTCACAATTTTCCGGCTTCTCAACCGCAACATATCTGCCTGCAAAATAAGTAAATTTCATTCTGCATGTTTCCCATTCATCGTCCTGCCCGATAATATAAGTAATACACGAATCCAAATTTACCCAGCCTTTTGCCATCTGGTCTACATCACCATTTTTTGCAAGCTTCTCGGCAGGGTAAAGATGAATTTCATCCCCCGCTTTTCCTTTCACTTCAAACTCTAAAATTCCGGACATGTTTTGTGTAAAATCATAGATGTCTTTACTCTGTACATTGTTCAAATATTCTCCCTGATAAGAATGGAGCACCTTCACTGGTGGCTGTATCTGGTCGATCATCCGACCAGTCGGCTCTTTCTCCTTTGTAACAATCGAAGCATTCTCCCAACTTGTCGCATTGAACCCTGCTGTACACCATCCATCCTGATTCTTTCTTCCGTCAATGGTCTCCGAACCATATACATTACTCATTACAACCGGATGCTCTTTTACAAGAAAATCTTCATCTGCATGAATAACTTCTACGGTTCCATCAACATAAGTAATTGTTAATTCTACCGCCAGTACAAGTTCTTTACCAAATGGTTTATATGGATTCGGATTTGGCGGCATAAACTCCGGAAATTTGAATGTATAATACTCGTCCATCTTATAAAACCAGCCATTTCCGACCTCCGCTCCAATTACATTTTCCCCTTCTTTTAAATATGACGTTACATCAAATGTTACATATTCAATCAGTTTGTGATAATCCGTCCATCCCGGGTCCAACTCATGATCTTCTACCTTGCATCCATTTATATAAAAATGAAACTGACCAAGCCCACATACCTTTGCCTCTGCATGTAAAACTTGCTTATATATTTTTATAATTCTTCTTGCATAAAATGGTTTTGCTGTTTTATTTGTAATCCAGTTTCCTAATATTCCCATTATCCAGATTCTCCTTCTGCTTATTATATTTCATAGTATAACAATCCCTCATTTTACAACAAAGTTGTAAATCAGACATTCCAGCATTACAAAGATGACATTTCTATGAATTTTAAAGAATTTTAAATTTGTCTTTGGTATAATGAATATAATAAATTACTACTATCAGACAGTGAAAGGATACCTTATGCGATTTTATGATGCTTACGAATATGAAATAGATACAAGTTTATGTAAGACAGAACAACGATTAAAAGACTTATATTTCAAAAATCAAGACCGACACTTAGAGAAACCACATGATATTAAGGATTGCCGAGATATTTTTGTCAAAGCCAGTCAGACAGATGCTTATTTATTTCCTAAATTCCTCGTCGACAATCTAGAAGAAGAGTTATTTTTTCATAAAAATTTGGATTGCGAAATTTATAAGCATTTTCGTTATCTTCCATGCAACTGGCACTCTCATTCTTTTTTAGAAGTACTCTGTGTTTTACATGGTTCTTGTTACAACTATATTCAGGAGCAAAAATTGGAAATGCAGTCCGGTGATATTTGCATCATTGCACCAAATACACCGCATGCTATCAGTGTGTTTTCCGATGACTGTATCGTATTCAATATTATACTTAGAACCAGCACCTTTGAGACCGCTTTCTTCGGAATCTTATCGGAAAATGATGTGTTATCAGATTTTTTCATGCGTATGTTATATCATTCACCGACACACCCTTACCTTCTATTCCGTACACATGGTGATCACGAATTATTTAATTATGTCGGCTATGCTTATGAAGAGTTTATCGGAAATCGTCAATACAAAAATCGGATGCTCAATTCCATTATCGATGCATTTTTCATTACGCTGCTTCGCAATCATGGGGCAAATGTTATCGTTCCGTCACTAGTTGAAGATGACCAGAACGAAAACCTGATATTCATCTTGAAATATATACAGGAGCATTTCGCTACAGTTACTTTAAAAGAATTGTCCACTTTCTTCAATTACAGCGAACGTCAATTACAAAGGATTATCAAATCCAGTACAGGTATGAGTTTCAGCGAAAATATCCAGCAATTGCGTATGAACCAGGCTACCCGCCTGCTCGCCAATCCGGATATTTCAATTGCGGTAATTTCAGAGGAATTGGGTTATTCAGATATCGGTAATTTCAGACAGGCATTCAAGAAGTGTTTTGGGATGACCCCTTTGGAATATCGCAATAGAACCAGATAGGGACGTTAGCCAGATAGGGACGGGGTTTAGTGGCTTTTTTGCTCGCAAAAGCCACTAAACCCCGTCCCTATCTGATTCCCTAGCTGGTTTCATCACAGCCGACTGGCGATTCTCGTTTTAAATCAATCCTTTTTCCATCATCTCTTCAAAAGGTGACTTCTCCGGTAAATCAAATGCAAATCTCTTCTCCAACCAACAACCTGCTAAATCTGCCCATTTTGCTGCATCGGAATACATCTGTGATTTTGCTGCTGCTGTTGCCTGCGTTGCAAGTCCAAGTCCATGTGGTCCTTCCTCAAACACGTGCAGTTCAAACGGAATCTTGTGTTCTGCAAGTGCATTTGCCATGCGAAGTGAATGCTGTACCGGAACCAGTTCATCCGATGCAGTTGCCCACAGATACATCGGTGGTGTGTTCTCTGTCACATGTCTTGCCGGGCTGACTTCATCCAGCAGTTCTTCCGATGGTTCTCCTGTTCCCAAAAATGCTGTGTTTGACGCTTTGAAGAATGCTACATCCATCGGACTTCTTTTTTCTGTATTATCTCTCATGAAAATATAGTCGCTTAATGTATAACCAAGAATTGCTGCAGCCGGACGGAATTTTTCTTTATCTTCATGGAAATATTCACTGATTGTGTCAGTATGCCAATTGGTTGCATACATCGCCGCATTATGTGCTCCTGCTGAGAATCCGCAGACTGCGATGCGATTTACGTCAACCAGCCACTCTTCTGCATGCTCACGGATCATCAGCATCGCTTTTCCAATCTCACGCATCTGTGTCGGATATAGACACGCTTCTTTTACCTCAAGCGGTTTTGAAACATCCGGAAACCCATCCGCTTTTCCACCACTATAAGTTGAATATCTTAGAACAAACGTGTGATATCCCATGGATGCAAATTTCATAGCAATTGGCTCTGCCTCTCTGTCTGAACAACTCATATATCCACCACCTGGACAAATTAAAATTGCCGGACGTTTCCCTCCTGCAAGCATTTCCGGTGAATCCTGCAATACATAGGTTGTTAATGTGACATCCTCTCGATTTTCGTATAATTTAATTACTTCTGTTTTCATTCTGTCGCTCTCCTTTCTTTTACCTTGCTACTTAAACTCTTATTTATGAATTCTGCCTAGCACTCTGCCTCAAACGGAATTGCCGGAATATCTGCCGAATTATATACATTTACAAGATACCATGAAGTTTTCGCAAACTTCACTTTCAGCGGCTCTTCCTCTGCCTGTTCTACATTCAATATCAGTTTCTTTCCTTCTGTTGCAAATGTATATGCTTTTTCTTCCTCTCCGACAAATACATGCAAACACTCTATCACATCACCTTTAACTTTGATTCCCTCTCCTGCATTAGCCCATGTGATTGTCACAACATTTTTCTCACATGTAACGGATTCCATACGTGGTGCATCTGCAAGAATCTCTTCATCATAAACATGTTTTCGTGCAAGCAATGCCAGTCTCTCTCCTACAACTTTTTTGTTTTTTGGATGAATATCCAATTGCTCTCCAGCATCTGAAATAGAACACAAATAAGTATTTTCTACTGTATCAACAACAGACTGCTGACACTGACGAATAATCGGATATTCATTTGGTCTGTTATTGTCCATCCATTTCTCAAATCCCGGAAGCTGTACGATTAAAAATGGTAACGTATCATCCTTCCATAGCGCTCTCCAATCGGATATAAGTCCAGACAACATATCTTTATAAAATACGTTCATTCCTGGATGATCATCATCACTTTCTCCCTGATACCATAAAAATCCATGGATTCCGTAAGGTGCGATTGTCTTCACCATATGTTCATACAAACTTCCCGGTATACTCTGCGGCATAAGCATAGAAAGATACCTGGAAATATCTTCTGTGAAACTTCCCTCGCCTCCCATCTGTGCAAAAAATGCCTGTGCATCTGCTGCACTTCTTGTTATCGGAAGTGTAAATTCCGTGAAAGCATCTGCAAACAGATTTCCACGATTGTTCATAGGATTCCCATGCTGTTCCTTCCAATATTCTTCCATATCCAAAGTTGCTGTCCGCTCTTTATAATTCTCTATCCATTCCGGTCCAACTTTCTTCACAGTCTCTGGATTCATCCACGCACACGCAACCGTACCGCCCCAATTACAACCTATGATTGCAACCGGCACATCTAACGCTGATTCCAGTTCCTTTTGAAAATAATAGCCGACTGCCGAAAAGTACTCGAGATCCTCGTTTGTTGCCTTTCTCCAAATAGCCTGCCTACTATAGTCAAATTCTTCTATCTGACCATCATAGCTGATTTCCGGCACATCATAAAAACGCAGTCTATTCTTCGGCAGTTCTTTCATCGCCTCTTCTTTGTGCTTTTCGTATCGCATCCAGAATTCCATATTAGACTGCCCACCGGCAACCCATACTTCACCGACTGCAACATCTTTATATTGCAAATGCTCTGTCTCTGTGGAAATATGCATCACTTCATCTTCGGATGCTTTTAATTTCGAAATCCATACTGACCACTCCCCATTTTCTTTTGCAATTGTACTTTCTTTTTGTCCTTGAATCTCTACAGTAACTGTTGTTTCTGGTTCACTTTGTCCCCATACACAAATCCTTTTTCCTCTTTGAAGAATCATTCCATCTTGAAATATTTTCGCTGTCTGTAACATCATTTTCTCCTATTCCGAACAACTGAATCCCGCTCTCTAAAAGTATTTTCTCTGTATTAATTGACTTAACACTATATTAACTTGTTTTTTCTTAAATTTCAAGCACTTTTCCACTTTACTTCCAACTTTCTTTGCTGTTATAATATAGAAAATAAATTGTTAATGATCATGATATATATGATGACCATTAACTTTAAATCATAGGAAAGAAGCGATATTATGGACCAAGCTGCTTATTTTAATCAAATGCGAGAGAAACGGAAATATGAAATTCTCACTGCTGCCCGCAAAATGCTGTTAAAAGATGGGACAGCCTCATTTACTATGCAGAAGCTCGCAAAAAAATTAGATATTTCTACAGTAACTTTATATAAATATTTTAAAAATATGGAAGATGTTATGACCGCTATTGCAGATGAAATCATTCCTCGTACAGTTGCCCTAACACTGGATGAAAATGAAAAAATCATACAATCATACTCTCACATTTCTCCACTGGAACAATTTTTACAACTGTTTCATTCATTTTTTTATGAAATATTAAAACATAAAGATGACCTTACCTTATTACTTTTGATTGATACCTACACGCAGGATATACCTGCTATACAAAAGCAATCCAATAAAATTGCACTTTATACAGATACGCTCAATACCAGAACCGAACAACTTTTGCTGGATGCCCTTAAGAATGGAGAACTGAAAAATGAAATTGATATTCCACATTCCCTAAACTTTATTCACACAATCACATTATCTACTTTGCAGCATATCGGACTCTTGTCTGCCAAAGAATTCAAGAAGCAAAAACAAGAACTGCAAGTTCATGTTGATGAAATCATTGCTATGTTCCGCGTATATTTAACTGCATAGTTTACGTAAGGCTGAAAAAACAATCCACTGGATTTTTGCATGGATATACATGTAACAAAAGAAGGACTACACTTTTATAGAAATTGTTCCTATAAAAGCGAAGTCCTTCTTGTCGCTATTCAATTCCCGCAATCTTCAACAACTCTTCAAAATTCTGAATCTTATAATCCGCTTTCTCATATCCTGATGCATCACCAATTCCAACAGCTTCCATTTCTGCTGCCTTAGCCGCATCAATTCCTGCATAAGCATCTTCGACAACAACACAATCCTCTGGTTTTTCTCCCAGAAATTCCCCTGCTTTCAAGAATACTTCCGGATCTGGTTTTGAATGTGTAATATTATTTCCGTCTGAAATCGCATCGAATGCGTCTAATAATTCGACCTTTTCCAGAATAAATTTTGCATTCTTGCTTGAAGAACCAATCGCCAGTTTAAATCCAGCTTCATGAAGCTTTTTCAAGGTATCACGAACCTCATCTGTCACATCTGCCGCTGTCATTGTTTTCAAAAGTTCTCTATATGTATTATTTTTTTCTTCCATCAGTTCTGCTTTCTGCTCTGCTGTCAACGGAATTCCTTCGTACTTCTCAAGAATGATTTCCAGACTCTCTGCACGGCTTACACCGCGAAGTCTGTTATTGATTGTCTCATCAAAGTAAATTCCCATTCTGTCTGCCATTTTCTTCCATGCCTGGTAATGGAATTTATCTGTAAATACAATTACCCCATCAAGATCAAAAATAAATGCCTTCATTTTCTCTATTTCCTCCATTTCAAATACACTACATTTTTTAGTCCTTATATTTTTATTGTAATGTGTAGTGTGCGACTTCTCCATGTAGGTTCTTTAGAAAAATCCGGCATATTTTTATATTCTCATTCGCTTTTATCTCGAATGTCGAAAAATTAAGAAATATCTCAATGAGAATTTTTCGAATGTTGTTCAGAATCTTCAACTGAAACAGTCAAAATATCGAAAAGAATGCAAAACAGCCGGCAGATAATTCTGCCGGCTGTTTTGCTATACTGCGAAAAAGTTTTCATATTTCACAGCCACATGTTTCCCACTAAATCCAATACCAAACAATCCTATCTCCGTAATACCTCGATACCTCATTTCTTCCAGATAATTCTTATTATAAATCTGAACAATTGCATTTCCTGCAAGCTCTTCCAACTGCTCACCTGCCAATTCTTTCCCTGCTTTAAATTCTATAATATATCCCTTTTGATTCTTTTCTTTTGGCTCAAGCTGAATATCCAGTCTTCCATCCCCCGCTTCTCTATTAGAAGAAATATAATACTTATCAGCCATAATTGCCAACATTCCAAAGACCATTCCATGATAAAAATTCTCCTGTGCAGTATCAAAACAGCTTGCTGATTGCATGAGATAATTTTGTAGTGTATTTGTAAAAAGATCTGCATCTCCTGTACGCAATGACATCTCGAAATTTCTCAAAATAGTTCCTGTAAACAGTTTCCCATTTTGATCCATAATCTCTTTTTGAAATACACTTTTTATCTCCCTATTCGGAATTGCCAACGAACATATCGGTGTATCATTCATCTCACTAATCACATTTGTCACTCGCAAATATCCAGAAACAAGCAAAAAGCTATAAATTGCATCTGAATTCTCATCAATTTCCGGATAAATAATATCCGTATCGACAATTGCCTGAACCTCTTTTCCCTGCAATAAAAGTGTCAGGTTTTCATAAATTTGATTATTCGAATTTCGAATCATCTGACCGATAATTTCGTTCCCACTTGTTCTTGACCAGAATGCCTTCGGCTTGCAGTCATTACTAAAATAATTAATCACAGACCATGGATTATATATTTCCTGTCTTCCAAACAAATATCCATCATACCAGTCTTTTATTTCCTGAACTTTTTCTGGTTTTCCATAATATATGGACATCTCCTGAACTTCTTGCGGTGTAAACCCAAAATATGCTGAATATTTTTCATCCAAAATTGTATTCACTACAAGATTATTCAATCCGCTAAATAAACTTTCTTTTGCAATTCTTAGAATTCCTGTTAAAACTCCAAACTCTAAATTTTCATTGTCTTTTAATGCCGCCGAAAAAAGATTTCGCATAAATCCCACAACACTGTCGTAATACCCATGCAAATATCCCTGCTGGATTGGTGTATCATATTCATCAATAATGATAATAACTTTACTTTTATAATGTACTGCAAGCATAGCTGATAATTTTCCAAGTGCAAACTGATATTCTGTACTCTCTGCCGTATCTCTCATAATATTTTCAAAATATTTTTTATCATATTCTGTTAAAGATTCACTCGACAATAATTCTATATGTCTTGAGAATTCTTCTCTTATCGTAAAGCAAAGACTCTTATACATCTCCTCCCAGTTCGTCTGGTGAGCATCTTTAAACGAGAAAAAAATAACCGGATACTTTCCCTGATACTGTTGATATAGTTCCCCCTCCTGCCAGATTTTCTTATTTTCAAAATACTGAGATGTATTCACGTCAGATTTTTCAAAAAACGTTCTTACCATGTCCATCATAAGTGTTTTTCCAAATCGTCTGGGTCTTGTAAAAAGAAACACTTTACTGTGATCATCTATTATATTCTTAAGCAGTAATGTTTTATCTACATAGTAACATTCTTTTGCTACCTCTTTATAGGATGTAATTCCTACCGGACACGGTCTTGTAAAATTCGGCTGGATTTTCATTTCCTCTGTTTGTATTTTTTTCTTTCGAACAGTTTCCGGCTTCTCCACATCTGATGGAATCATCCAGAATTTTCCTTCTTTATAAGCACCTGGCAAAAGATTTTCTTTACAAAGCTGATTCACTCTTCTTGAAGAAAGTCCCCACAATTTTGCCAGTTCTTTTGCTTTGATCCATTTCTTGTCCATTTATAATCACCACCCACTTTTCCCGAAATATATATTCTTATATTACACCATTTCAGGAAATATAACAAGAAATCGCGAAATTACCACTCTTTATTTCTCGAAGTGAGAGGTTATTTCGCGATTTTTCATTTATATTTCCCGAAATTTATATTTTTTCAAGAAATAATAGTATCTATTGTATTTTTATTTCTTCTACAGCTCCTTAATATACTCAGCCACAGATTCTCCTGCCATTCTTCCTGAATTCACTGCAAATCCCATTGTATTTCCCGGAAGTGTAAAGTTATAACTGTCGCCATAAATTGTATTTGCATCAGAACCTGCGGAATACAATCCTTCGATTGGCATGAAGTTATCATCCAACACTTCACAATATTTGTTAATGCGGATACCACCGATCGTTCCGTATGCTCCAAGATAGAACTTACCAACCAGGTATTTTCCTTTTCCTGTAATCTTGTGCAGGAATTTTGGATTCTTATTGAACTGTGTATCACAATGAAGGTCGCACATTTCATTGTATTCGTCTACTGTATTTTTCAAAACCTCTGGATCCATCTGAAGTTTTTCTGCAAGCTCATCCAGTGTTTCAGCTTCGAAATATGCCTCATATCCCTGTTCTACAGCCAATGCTGCCTGCTGCTCAAATCCAAAGAATGCTTCCTGTGGATGTACAATGTCTTCAATATCCGGTCCGTTTTTCTTGTAATGTTTCAGGATATTTCCATCCATAATGCAGTATGCGTAATTTCCCGGCTGTAATGCAATTGCATTTCCTGTAAAAGTTGTATTACCCATGCGGTCCTCGTTCATGAAACGTTCTCCAAGCTGGTTGATGAGAAGGTTTGGCTGACGAAGAACTGCATCCAGCAAGAACCAGTTCAGGTTATCCGGAAGTTGATAAATTGCCTCTATACCGGCACCATACTTCATAGCTCCTGCTTTCCACATCATGTTCAGACCATCTCCGACAATTCCCGGAACCATAAATGGATAAAAATCTTCACACAGATGCAGATTGAATTCTTTTGCAAGCATTTCTTTATTATTTCCAAATCCACCTGTTGCAACAATAACCGATTTTGCCATTGCTTTAATCTGCTGTCCGTCTTTATCTACTGCAATCACTCCGCAGACTTTATCGCCTTCTTTGATCAGCTCCACAACACTTGTTTCCATTTCAAATTGTGCACCAAGTTCTTTTGCTCGATTTGTCAAAGCTTTGATCATACCGCCGGCTGCACGAGGTCCGATCACTCCGTTTTCCGGTTTTACGATATGCCATGTTGCCTCGGATTCTGCAAAATATTTGAATGCTCCGGCAAACTCTACACCCATGCTTTCCAACCACTCAATTGTGTCCGCTGATTTATGGAAATATGTAGAAACCAAATCTGCATCGACTCTCCAATGGGTATAATCCATATGAAGATCCAGTGCTTTTTCTACTGTAATCTGATTGAATCCACGTCTCTGAACCTTTGTATCAATACCAAGTGGTCCCATTCCCATATTGGCTGCTCCGCCTGTTGTATTTGATTTTTCAAATACAATAGATGATAAATTATGCTCTCCAACTGTAACTGCTGCTGCAAGTCCTGCCGGTCCGGCTGCTACGATAATAACGTCTGCATTCATTTCTCTCATAGGTAAATTTCCTTTCACTTTAACTGTCTGACTATTGGAATCTTCTGTAAAACCGGATACTTTTTTCTTATATAACAGTGCTTTTGGTTTTACTCGTTTTCTTGTTTTTCTTTCCTGAGTTTCAGATGCGTCTTTCGATTTCTTCAATGCGATTGGTTCATCCGGTAATTTCGGTAATCTTCCAGTTACACGCTTAATTGCGCCATTCACACATATATCCATACATTTGCCACACTTATCACATTCAAACTCATCTACAACACCAACAAAATCTTTTCCACCATCAATTGCTTTTTTAGGACAGTTATCCACACAATGCCCATCACCTTTACACATTTTCGGGTCAATATAATAGTGAACCAGTGCTTTACAGGTCAATGTATGGCATCGTCCTGCCAGATGTTCTTTGATATCATCCGCAAAATGTTCCTGCAATCCTAGTATCATTCCAGGGGCTGTCTGTCCCAGACTGCAATTACTTTGCTGCTGCATGATCTCTGCTAATTCTTTCATCAGCTCAATATCTGTCAGTTTTGCTTTTCCTGCTGTCAAATCTTTTAACCCTTCATGAATCTGAACAAGACCTTCTCGGCAGAAAACACATTTTCCACAACATGTTGCTCGCAGTTTTCCAATAAATTCTTCGACCTTTTTCATTACACATTCTGTTTCCGAATATGTTTCAATCACACCATTTTCAATTGGAAATGTTTCATCTAATATCTGTGTTCTTACTTCTTCTCCCCAGATTCGGTTTCCGATTCTAACTGCCTTCGCTTCCGGAATAATCTGCGCAAATGTTGTACCATACTCCACTTCCTGCGGTGCTTGTCCGTTCACGGAAAGAATGGTTTTATGAACATTTTCTCCCTTTAACGCTTCAAAACATTTCGCACAAATGATTGGATGTACAAGCAAATCCGTTGTGTAAGACATACGCGAACACATTCCGTATAAAATTTCTGTCGGACATTCACTTGAGCTAAAATTCTTTTCTACTTCCTGTTCTTTTAAAGGTTCCGGGAGAATTAACACGATTTTTTCTGCTCCGAGAATCTTGGCAAGTGCTTCTGCTCCGTACAGAATTCCCTGTGCATTGTCCTGATACAGACAGGCAAGCATCTGATCGATATCACCATTCGCTAAAGAAACAACGACATTCATCTTTTCATTCCGAGCAGTAGCTTTTAAGTTTGAAATCATTTCTCCGACTGTCATATTTGTAACCGGATCTTTTATTTCTACAATCTTATCCAGAATCTGTTCTGCATTCATCTCTGTAATTTTCTCTTCTGTTTCTTTATTTTCTATGTACTTTAACATGTTTTCTCTCCCTCCTCTCCGTCATAGTCACTCCAGATTTTTGATCTTGTAATATCCATTCTCAGATCGCACTGCAGACATCTTGAAGCTTCTCCGCAAATATCCGCATCACAGATTCCTGCATCGACCATTTTAAAATTATCTTTTCGCTCTTTGGCACTTAATATCTGAGGTTTTCTTCTTGATTCATAGCCAAATCCGTCTACCTGTCCAATTGCTGTCGGATGCTCTTCCACCGGTGCCAGCACCTCAGAAATATCTCCGTCTCCACCTAAGTATTTATCAATAGATTCTGCCACTTTTCTACCATCTGCGATTGCAAGAATTACTGACTTCGTTCCATAAGTCACGTCACCACACGCAAACACTCCTTGAACATCTGTCTCAAGTGTTTTCTCGTTCGCCTTGATTGAGTTTGCTCTGCCTCGTTCCATTCCGGCTTCCGGACTCAATCCACATCTCTGTCCTACCGCAAATATAACCGTATCTGCCTCGATTTCATGATAAGAGTCTTCTGCCTTTTCAATGATTGCTCTGCGATTTTCATCAAATGTAAATGACAAGATGTCACTGAATGCAACTCCGGTTACTTTGTTATCGTTACCTTTCAGAATCTTCTCAAAACTCTGTGCCGGATGTACCTGGATTCCTTCTTCCTGTGCCTGCTCGATTTCCTCTTCATCTGCTGTCATCTTGTCTCTTGCTTCCAGACATGCCACATGAATCTCTTCGCCACCAAGCCTTTTTGCTGTTCTTGCACAATCAAAAGCGACATTACCGCCACCAAGCACGATTATACGCTTACCGATTCCGGTCTCATTTCCCATTGATGCGTTTCTCAGGAAGTCAATATTCAGTAAAATGCCTTCCGCATCATTTCCTTCCATCGGGAGTAAAGTACCTTTATGATTTCCGATTGCAACCAAAACCGCATCGTACTGTGCTTTTAACTCTGTGACATTCTGAACTCTGACTCCTGTTTCCAACTTAATTCCTGATTCCAGAATGTATGCAATCTCCTGGTCCAATTCTTCTCTCGGCATTCTGTAAGAAGGGATACCATACTGTAACATTCCTCCGGCTTTCGGAAGCGCTTCTTTTACTGTCACGCTATGTCCCTGTTTTCTCAGATAATAAGCGGCTGTCAATCCGGCTGGGCCGGCTCCGACTACACAAATATTTTTCCCGGTATCCTGCAATTGTTTTCCTTTATTTCTCCAGTACTTTCCGGTATCTTTCTCGGCTGCATATCGTTTGATGTTGCGAATGGAGATTGGCTCATTTACTGCACAACGTCTGCATTCTGCTTCACAAACATGTGAACAGACATGTCCAAGTGCCAGTGGAAATGGTACTTTTTCTCGGATTACAGCTGCTGCTTCATCATATTTTCCTTCTTTTACAAACCGAATATAACGAGGAACATCTGTGTTGGCCGGACAAGTACTTCTACACGGAACAAGCTTTTCCTTACGCTCTGTTGCCGGATAATTGATCTTATCCCGGATAGTTCCAGTCGGACAGACTTCCGCACAGGCTCCACAGAATCTGCAGTTTGCATCTTCTAATAATTTTTCATGCAATGTTCCGATATAAGTTTCCATACCTTTTTTCTTGTACTGCAATACCTTTACTTCTCTTAAATCATTACATGCTCTTACACAGCGTCCGCATAAAATACAACGGTTCATGTCATGGTCATATAGAGGATTTTCCGTTTCACACGCAAACCCTTTTACTCGTGTACGCATTCTCGCCGAAGACACTCCCATGTACTGAATCAGATTTTGCAGTTCACAGTTGCCATATTTCGGACAAGTAGAACAGTCTTCCGGATGTACTGCCAGAATCAATTCCATCGCAACATTTCGCAAATGCTGAATTTCTTCATTTGTCGTAACAATATTCATTCCGTCTTCCGCTTTTAACATGCAGGATGTCACTGGCTTATCCTGTCCCTCAACCTGCACATAACACAATTTACAAGCGGAAATATCTTTCAAATCCGGATGATGGCAAATGTGTGGAATATAAATATTATTCTGAAGTGCCGCTTTCAATACACTGGTTCCTTCTTCTGTCTGAATTTGTTTTCCATCAATTGTTATTGTAATCATCTTATCTCCCTACAATCTTTTCAGAACTTTTTATAATAAGTTGTGCTAATCAGATTGCTGATCACAAGTACTGTGACCAGTATCCTAATTCTAATTAAACTGTCTTAAACTGAAGGTTTTTATATTTTGCAATTTTTACCTGAACAATCTTTCTGTTATCCGGATTTGCATAGAATCCACCTTGAGTTGCAGCAATTTCTTCCAGATGTTTTGCTCTTCCTTCTACTGTTGTGCGGTCTTTGAGCAAACCATCTTCCTGAATGACAAATTTCCATTTTCCATCCTCTGTCTGCTCCAGATTACCACCTGCTCCACACACCTGACATTCTACCGGGTAGTGCAAACCATCCCACTGTTTCTCACCTAATACCAGTGCATTGCTGTGACAGTTTGGACACCATCCCATTTCTTCGTCTCCAAGCCATGTACGTTCTTCTACAGGTGTTGCCACTGCTTTCATGATGTTCTCACCCATTTTATGAGCTCTTTCGATCAATTCATCATCTAACAGACATTGTGCTGCTCCCGGAACTCTCGTAGCAAGAAGCATATCGACAACCTTCATATCTGTTGTAAACATCGTTGCCTGCAATCCTTCCAGTGCCATAGACTGCCATGCTCTTGTAGAACCACCTACTGAAATCAGTCCTGCTACACGGTCTTTATGCTCAATTGCTCCGATTGTCTCAAGAAAAGCTGTCTCATAACTTAAGCTTCTCTGTGCAAATGTAAGATACTGTGCACTTGGCATTAAGTCATATGTCGGAACAGAAATAATAACTGCATCCTGATTTAACATCACGTCCATAATCTTTTTCTTGTCATCCTTATCATCCAGAACACAACCTACATTTTTTCCCTGTGACATTCCCGCTGTACATGATGTACATCCTGTACAATCTTCGATATGATAGTCCTTCAGATTGATCATTGTTACTTCGGCTCCCGCCTCCTGACAGGCTAAAAGCGCCTCTTTCAACAAGATTTCACTGTTGCTGTTCTTTCTTCCTGCGGTGATTCCCATTACTTTGTAACTCATTTTTTCCTCCTGTGTACTTGAATCTTATTCGAATTTTCCAACCTTTTTCTTTTCCCCATTGAAGGTTCACAAAATTCTTGTTATATTGATATTAATCTAACTATATCAGTTATTTTTTTAACAAGCACGCTACAGTAATCGAAATTTTTTATCAATATAAGATTGATTTTCAGACATTTGTCTGATGGAGGGAACATGGCATATTTTGAAAATATTATCAAACGACTGGAGACTAATTTAAAGGTTCACGTTCATGGAACTTATCATGCCCGTACCGAAATTGACTCCGTCCTATTCTGGAACACAAACACAAGTCATACACAGCATCCCGAAGGCAATATCCTCTACTTGTGTGATGCTGCTCATTTTCATGGAGTACCTGCCGATGAGTATATACTCGTTGTAAATTATCCGGATTGTGAACTTCCCGCCGGTTGTCTGTGTATTTCACAAACTGTCGCTCTGGATGAAGTATTTAACCAGATTCAAACGGTCATACTGGAACATCATTTACTAAAATGTAAGGAAGAAGAACTATTCCGAACACTACAGCACAATAATGGTCTGCAGGGAATTACCAATATTGCATATACGCATTTGAATAATCCAATTACAATCTGTGATACCAGCTTTTCCGTACTTGCAGCCAGCCCACAAGTCGCGGGGGATACGAATCTTGAGGAAAAAGACGGACGACTTTTTGTAAAAGATTCCAAGTTCCAAAATATGCTGGATACGAAACTGGTAAAAAAAATCTACTCCACAACCGTACCTTTTATCACTTATATTGAAGACTATCCTTTCAAATGGGTATATCAAAGCATCCGTATTCAGCACTCCGTTGTGGGATATGTTTGTGTTCGCGAAATACAAAAAGATTTTGTGGAAGAAGATTTAGAATATATCGATATGTTCTGCCATGTGATTGCGATTGAAATGCAACGTGAAATGAGCTTTCAGACAAATACACGATTAAATTACGAATTTTTTTTAACGGAACTTTTAGAAGGGCATTTCAGCCGAAAAGAATATATTTTAAATAATATGATTCAGTTGGGACATCAACCTGGTAAGTATTATTTTCTTCTCGTTATTGATGAAGTCCCTGACAATCATAATTCCGGAATCCAGTTAAAGAATTTGTATCAACAGGTTTTAACGATTCTTCCAAACAGTATGGCCGTATTTTTCTACGGAAAACTGACCGTACTTTTGCCAACAGATTCAAACAAACCATTCAGTGATAAGACTTTGACAAAATTTTACGCATTCCTTCAGTTTCATCAATTGTATGCTTATGTCAGTTTTCCATATGAAAATATTGCAGAAAGTCATATTTTTTACAAACAGACCGATTTCCTATCCTCGTTTTATTCCGAACATACGCTGATACCTGAGGATTATATCGTATATTATAGGAATCATTTTCTACAGCATACCTTTGCTTTATGCAAAGACTTTACGACTTTAAAATCAACGATTCACCCGGATATCTATAAAATTATCCGACACGATCAGACACAGAATACGGATTATGCCAATACGCTGAAAACATATCTGATGAACGGAAGAAATGCCGTACGTGCTTCCGAAGAACTGCACATTCATAAAAGTACCTTTTTTTATCGGTTAAATAAAATGGAAGAACTTTTTGATCTGGATATGATACGGGAAGAGACGATGGTTGCTTACGAGTATTCTTTTATTTTGATGGATTATCTGGAGAAAAGCAAACTTTGAGAATCCATTATAAAAAAAATCGCCAGTCAACAGCATCTCACTGTCGGCTGGCGATTTTCCATCTAACGGTCTCCAATAACTGATAAGCTGCGAACGGCATCTACCGATTGTAGAGCTTTCTGTAGTTGTGTAATATGAGTTTCTGGAATAAAAATTTTACTTTATTTTGTCAAAACCGTAATCTGTTTCTGATTATAATTATCTGCCTCTGCGATATCTAACATTGCCATTGCAAGATCTTCATAAGTCACTCTGCTCTCGCCGGCTTCATTAAAGATTACCTGTTCCTCTGTTCCAATCTCATAATTTCCAGTCAGCGCACCCTCTGAATCAAAGAATGAAGAAGGGCAGACAACTGTCCAATTTACATCGCTTGTCTTTTTAAGTTCATCAATTCCAAGTTTGATGTTCTTTGAGATTTCTCTCAGGAAATCTGGATGCTCTGGTGTCTCATAACAGTATGTTGTATGTGTACTGTCTGTAAATAAGCTTCCTGCTCCACCAATTGCGATTAGATGGCGTTTTGTTCCTTCGTTCAGCTCAATATATTTGAGGAACGCTTTATGATTTAATGTTGGATCTGCATCAAATCCGCTTCCATAGGCACTGATCATAACATCACAATCTGCAATGTCTTCTTTTGTGACATCAAACAAACTTTTATTTACAACCTCTACTCTTTCATCTTCCACATTTCCTGCATAAACAAACCCTTTTACGGTCATTCCTCTTTCCAGAGCCTGTCTTGTGACTCTTGAACCAAGATTTCCATTTGCTCCGATTACTGCAATTTTCATACTCATCTTCTCCTTCTCAATTTATGCTTTTTTCTGCGATTACTTACCTGAACCCATACAAATGACACGCAAGTCAGGATACCCGTTACAATTCCTGCAAATACAAATCGGGATGCCGCTGTTTCTGCATGCATAACCATTTTCGATATGGTTGTAATTCCCGGTGCAAGAAAGGTTCCGAGATTCGCGATTGCAAATACAACCGACATCATAACCGTACTTCTCTGTTTGTCCTCTGTTACTACACTGCCCATACACTGTGGCAAAACAAGTGGATTACTCATTCCAACAAGCAAGCAGCCGATGTATGTAGAAATAAGCTGCCCTTTCATATAAATCAGCGTATAGCCGACAAACAATGCCAGAAATCCAAGTGTAATGGTATGTTTCCCAATTTTTTCTGCAAGTTTTCCAAAAAGAAATCCCATCAGCACTCCACCTAATAACAGCAGTGATGATGCCATTCCTGCAGTCATTGTATTTCCAATCTGTTTCTCACTGAAATATAACGCAATGTTCGTTGGCCCAAGATAAAACATTAACATATAGACTGCTGCTACAATACAAAATAATACTTCATATGCTGAGATTTTAAGTTTCTTCTTTTCTGTTGTAACAGTATCTTTCGCTACTACATTCTGTTTCGGCACAAACATAAGTGTCAGAATCAATCCCGGAATTGCAAGTAAATATACCAGGTAATCGAACTGCCATGCAATTGTTGCCAAAACGCCTCCGACATAAGTCATAATCATGCTTCCCGCATTCGCAGCTCCGGTCTGATAACCAAGCATCGTATCTCTTTCATTTTCCTGGAAATAATCTGAGATCAGAGAGTTCGCCATTGGAACTACCAGTCCTACACCAATTCCCAACATTCCTGCCCATACATATAAAATCAGAATGCTGCCATGCACAGCAAATGACAGTATTCCAGAAACAGCTGCCAGCAACAATCCTGTTGCTGCCAGTGTTCTTTTCGAAATACGTTCTGCCAGTCCCGCAGCGATCACACTTACTGCTACTATCATCAGATTCGGAAATGTCATCAGATATTGTATCGTTGTAACCGATGCATCTGGAAACTCTGTCGCAATATTTGCAAGAATTGAAGACACTGCGTTTGTTGCCATCTGAATGAAAGACATGGTAAGGATTGCCGCCTTTAATCCAGAATTATTTTTTGTCATCGTTTCGTCTCCTTATTTCTTTTTCTATCTGTTTCATTTTTTCAATAATAACAATTTCCCATTTATCCATCCAATTAGTATCCGACAATAGAACTTCCGCCATCGATCACAATTGTCTGACCTGTAATCATTCCTGCCTGTTCGCTTGCCAGAAATACTACTGTATTTGCAACATCTTTTGGCTCTGATAATCTGCGAAGCGGAATTGGATCCATTGTCTCTTCCGGGAATTCCATCTTCTTCATTGCTTCTGTCATAACACCACCCGGTGCAATAGCATTGCAGCGCACCTGATATTTCGCCCACTCTGTTGCTGCCTGACGGCTCATCGCTGCAACTGCACCTTTACTTGCACTGTAATGTGGAGATGCCATGGCCGCTCTCATACCTCGAATTCCTGCCATCGAAGAGAAGTTTACGATAGAACCACCTGTTTTTGTCATGGACTGCGAAACAACCTGTTGCATCATGAAAAATAAACCTTTTGTATTGATCTGGAACATCAGGTCCCATTCCTCCGGTTGCATATCAAATCCATTTTGCCCTCTCATCAACCCTACTGCCTGAACAAGCACTTCGATTTCTCCCATTTCTTCGCGGATTTTCTTTACCGTTGCTGTGATATCATCTACTTTTGTTACGTCCAGCTGGTAGCATTTCATATTTTCCGGTGAACCGAATTTCTCCTGTAATTTCTGTAATGCCTCTTCCGACATATCTACAACTGCAACTTTTGCATTGGAATCTAACAATTCTCTCACACATGCTGCTCCGATTCCACCTGCTCCACCTGTTACTACTGCTACTTTTTCTTTGAAATCAATAACCATTTTTGTATCTCCTCTTAACCTTCTACATCAATTGCTACAACTTTATCTACTGCATATCCAATTTCCTGCATCAGTTTTTGATGTGCCGGATGTGTCGGATATTGTTCTGCTTCCTTTCGATCCGCAAAATCAATCACCTGCACCATATCACCGAATTTCGGAAGGCCCGGTATCTTCTCTGCCGGTCTTGGCATACAATCTGTACCTGTCATGTAGCTTGTCACATTCACATTTTCCGTGCATGTTTTTAATATTTCCAATAACTTCGGCAATTTTGATTTCATTTCTTCTTTGATGAAGAATATAGAAATATGTCTGATCATCTTTATAACCTCAATTCATAATATCCACAAGTTGTATCCACTGGATTCTTTCCTGTGAATTCACTCTTGCCCATTAGTTTCTCTACAACTGCTTCCACATTGAAGTTATTTGTTGTATATGCATTAATATATGTTCCCAACTCTGGCATATCACGCAGATGATATGGGTTTGCAAATGAGATTGCGATTGTTGGAATATCATTGATAAACCATGGTGCATCGTTTGCCAGTGGCAGGTTCCATGTCAGACGTACTGTTGTCTGGTTACTTGATGTTCCTTCACTTAACACATAGATTGCTGCATCATATTTATCGATAAATGACTGCATTGTTTCATTTGGATCTGGGAAATGTACAGAGTAATCAAATGTATCTACTTCAAATCCCTGTGCTTTTAACTGCTCCATAAATCTGCTGCTGACTTTTTTATTTCCATAGAAATCTTCACGATCTCCCATTACATATACGATCAGTCTCTTATGTGTTTCCGGTGTAATTGGAAGCAGATGTTCTTCATCTTTTACCAATGTAACTGATTTTTCCGCACACTCTTTTGCCAGCTTCTGGAATTCTTCATTTCCAAGTACCTGTAATGCCTCTTCTCCCGGAACCAATGTGTTTTCTTTCTGTTTTTCGAACAGTCCCATAGAAACTTTCAGACCGATAATTCGGCTCAATGCTTCATCGACACGTTCCATTGTAAGAATTCCATCTTCAATTCCTTTTTTCATGAATTCGAAATCCTCTTCCAGACAGTAGTTGAACAGGAACATGTCACATCCGTTTGCAATGGCTGTTGGAACAGCAAGTTTTCTGCTCATATGTGCATAGAATCCATTCATACTTGTTGAATCTGTGATGATCATTCCGTTGAATCCCATACGCTCTCTCAGCAGACCTGTTACGATCTCTTTTGACAGTGAACCCGGTGCGAGAATTTCTTTCTTTGTCGCCTGCGGATTGATTTCTTTTACATACTCTGGCAAACCGATATGTCCGACCATAACTGTCGTTGCCCCTTTATCGATCAGACGACGATAGTTATGTCCGTAAGTTTTCTCCCACTCTTCAACAGACAATGTATTGTATGTTGTGTGCAGATGCTGATCACGGTTGTCCACTCCATCTCCCGGGAAATGTTTGATGGAATAGCACATATCTTTTCCATCTTCCATCAGTCCGTCAATGTAAGCAGCTGCCATTTCATAGACAACTTCTGGGTCATTTCCAAATGTACGTGTATTTGTAATTGGATTCAATGTATTATAGTCAATATCGATGATTGGTGCGAATGCATAATTTATACCAACTGCTCTTCCTTCTTTTCCTGCAATCTTTCCTAATTCGTAAGCATATTTTGTATCTCCGGTCGCAGCAACCTGTAGTGGATTACCAAATGCTGTTCCCTCTACTGCTGTTCCATTTCCGCCGGATTCAATGTTAGCTGGAATGAACATCGGAATCTTTGACTCTTCCTGCATGATACGGTGACGATTCTGGTTCAGTGCTCCCGGTGCAGGACGATTTAACGCACCGCCCGGCTGGAATTTTCTCACGAATTCACGTAATGGCTGTTCCTCCTCGATAAAATTGATTGGCAAAAACAACTGTCCGATCTTATCATCCAAAGACATGTTTTCAATTGTCTGCTCTACAAATGCAACCTGTTCATCGTTCAAATAAAATGGTTTTTCTTTTAAATATTCTCTCATAATTCATTACCTCTTTATCTACAAGAATCAGGTATTCCCATACCTGATTCTTATAATGATTTCTTTATGCGTTTTCGTTTGCTTTCATTTCATCTTTCATTTTCTTGATTTCACCGTAATGTTTTGCTACTGGATAGAACATCAGACAAATGATAATGATGATACCTGTAATTGTCGGAATTCCAAAACGAAGTGTACGAATTCCCATCAATGCTGATTCTGGCTGTCCACCAACTGCTCCTGCAACATATCCTGTTACTGCCAACATTGCAAGTACACCACTGCTGTTCAATGTAGAACCACATTTTTCAGCAAATCCTTTGATTGCAGCGATTGTTCCGTTTAAGGATACGCCCTCTTTCAACTGAATGTAGTCAATTGTATCGTTGATCAACATTCCTACAAAAGCCTGACTTGATGTTGCAAATAATGTTGCAATGAATGATACAGGGAACAAGATACTTACGTTCTTACCAAAGAAGAACAGAATGATATATGCTACACATGTGAATCCCTGAGTCCACTGGAATGCACGGTATCCACTCTTGAAAATCTTGATTGCAATTGGTGGTACAAGGAAAGAAGAGATCAATCCACCAACAGAGATAATCCCCATATAAGTTGCAATCAGGTCAGGTCTTTCTACATAGTACATAATGTAATAAACAGATGAACCAAACATCAATCCATAGCCAAGACTTGTCAGGCACCATACCAGAATAACTGGGAGGATTTCTTTATGTTTGAAGATTCTCTTCAGATCTTCTTTTACTGAACGTTTCTCTACAGGGAGTAAGTATCTTTCTTTTGATGTCTTAAACAGAATCAGGAAGGTTGCAATCATGATTGCTCCGTATAAAAGAATCCATGGTGCATAACTTCCGTTTGTCAGTGCTGTGAATTTCGTTGTAAATGTTGATACGATTGAGAATGATAAAGACATCAGTCCAACACCGAATGTGATTACTTTATTTCTCTCTGCATCATTTTTTGTATTTGCAGGTACTGCTGCAACAGTTGGCATTGTCAATGCTGTATAAGACATACCATATAAAATATAGAAAAATGTAATATAAGCGATTTTCTGTGGTGTTGATAATCCTTTTGGTGCAAGGAATACCATAAATGCTGCAAATGTTAATACTGCTGGAACCCAAAGATAATATGAACGATAACGACCGAATCTGTTGTGTGTACGGTCAGCGATCATTCCCATCATCGGGTCATTGATTGCATCCCACAATGTTGCGATAAACATGATCACGGAAGCTGCTGCAGCCGGGATTCCGAATGTATCTGTCATAAAGATACTAAAATATGTAGCTACCGTAGCGGAGATTAACATCATTCCTCCACCATAGGCAAATGGATAGGTTCTTAAAAACGCTTTGTTGCTTTCTTGTTTTTCCATTGAATTCATCCTCTCAATCCTCAAATCTGATTGTTTCATCTTCAACTATTAAGTTTCTAAAAGATGGCGCTTCTTTGAAATGTGTATCCGGATAATGTAATACAAATCTCCGATTGTTTTCCTTATCCGTAAATGCCATTCCATGTCCGCCATTTAGTGGAAATACCGGTTCATCCTGCTGTCTCCACGGACCGCGCAAAGTTCCATTGTCTGATATTGCAAGTCCAATCGCATATCCACATTCACCCCAACCAGACCATGTCATTCCTAATTTTCCACTTTTTAGTTTTATGATACCTGGACCATCTGTAAAATAAGCAGGTTCTTCAATTCCGCAAACTTCTTTTGCAAATGGAATTGGACGATTCCATTTCGCATCAGTTCCTTCAAATAGTTTGAAAGGTTCTCCTGTTGCTTCTGTCAAATCATCTGCTAACTGAACTGCACACATCTCTCCATGTCGAATATCTTCAAATGTATGAGAGAAAATCAAATATGGTACTTCATTTTCTATATACATTGTTCCGTCAATGCACGCCCAGCCTTCTGGAGTAACTCTTTTACTATGTACTTTAAATGGTCCCAAAGGGGAATCTGATTTTAAGATATACATCTGTGTACACTCACTCTCAGATGCAAATGTAGCTAAAATGTAAAACGCACCCCGATATCCGTAGCATTCCGGTGCCCAGTATTTTTCTGTTGCAAAAAATGTTTCCGGTTTATGAAATACTTCAAATGGACCTTCCCATTCCTGTAAATCATCGCTTACATAACAGTCAAACCCATCTGCCTTACTCCATGTCGTAAGACTTCTTGTTCCATACATGTAATACTTACCTTCATGAAGTAAAATGTACGGATCACGGATTATAATTTCATTTTTCTTCATCTTCACCACATACCTCCTTCTGATTAGTTTTCAAGGCCTTTCAAAAACTATCTAGATAATAGCATTCTCAATATGTGATTAGAATGACTTCTCCTTGTATAAATCCGACTTATTTTTGACTCCTGTTTTTGAATTTTCTGATTTATATTCCTGTTTGACTTCTATTTTTTGCCATGCTATTATGACATTAATTAAGATTTTGGGAGGCGATATTTATGGATGAAGTATTATTTACCCGGTTTAAACAAGTGGAAGATTATGCCAGAAAATATTATGAAAAACATCATAGTTATTTAGATTTTCGCACCATTACACAACACCTATATCAGCAGGGAAAACTTACTAACACACCAATTGTATTTCGCCGTTCCCAAAAAACGCTTTCCGATTCAGAATTTTGTAACCACGCATTAGAGCAGGTTATTGATGCTTCGCGTGTTCTTACTAATAACAAAACCCATGATGTTTACGAGTCATTTGGACTATTTTTCGAAAAAGATATTTATACGATGCTCACGCTTCCTTTTATTTATATGGAGAATCATATTCATGACTATTATGAGATTCTCTATGTATATCAGGGAAGCTGTACTTACTTTTTTCAGGATACCTCTTTCCCATTACACAAGGGGCAGTTTCTGATTCTCTCCCCTAATACCGTGCATCACATTGAGATGGACAAAGACGGATTTGGTTTAACGATTAACATTCGAAAAAGTACGTTTCAGGATACCTTTCAAACACTCCTGAATGAGCATAATCTTTTATCCGACTTTTTTGCACATACCTTTTATTATGCAGAGACCGCAAACTACATTACTTTCGACATCGAAAACACTCCAGAATTTAATTATTTGATTCAACAGATTTTTGATGAATCGAACTGTACAGAAAACCATAGTAATATGATCTGCGTCAGCCTTTTAAATCTATTTTTTGGAAAATTATTACAAGATTTTGGTAGAACAATTCATTTATACAGTGATGTGAATAATGCGACATACAATCGTTCTTTCCCTTTGATGTTAAAATATGTACAATCTAATTACCAAACGATTACTTTGCCGATAATGTCGCAGATTTTTCATTATAATGAATCCTATATTTCTTTACTATTTAAGAAATATCTCAATGAGAATTTTTCGAACGTTGTTCAGAATCTTCGTCTGGAACAGTCAAAGAATTTATTAGAAAATACGGATTACAATTTAGAAAAGATTTCAGAAATGATAGGGTATAATTCCGTCGATCATTTTTCTCGGATCTTCAAACGGAAATATGGAATGGCACCATCAAAATATCGAAAAGAATGCAAGACAGCCGGCAGATAATTCTGCCGGCTGACGATTTATTTACTTTATAATAACATACTCCTTCCATCTACAAAAAACTCGTCTTATAAATCGGAAGTGCATTGATCACGGGTTCTTCGTACGGATGCACCTCTTTGATTACACGAATTGTCTCCTCAACCTTCTCCGTATATACTGTTACTTCCACTTTCACTTCCCGCTCACAACTGACCTCTCCTGCTTTTCCTATATACGGATCTGTTCCATCTAACGGTCTCCAATAACTGATAAGCTGCGAACATGACATACACGAATCATACTTTCCTATATGACCGGCATCTACCGATTGTAGAGCTTTCTGTAATTGTGTAATATGAGTTTCCGGAATAAAAATTTCCAGTTTACAATATTTAAAATCCATTTTCTTCACCTCTTATATAATACCAGACAAAAGTCATTGTCTCTTCTTTTTCAAAATTATTTGCCTCTAGATAGGATTTTACACCTGCTGTTTTTCCCCCAGTAGCAGCAATAATATCAACAGCATAATCATTCCATCTCGTTATTTTACAATTTGTTAGTTTTTGACCCAATAAATTTTCTGCTCCTGCTTCAATAAATGCAATCACCTGGTAAATCTCATTTCCTGTATACTCTTTGATTTCAGGTACTGAAGTAGATATCGCCTGCTGAGCAATTTCTACTTGCCGATCTATATAATTGATATACATTCTATCCTTCTCAACCAACATAATAGGTATTGTTTTTTCCTTAAACAATTTAATGAGACATTCCTTTTCAAATCCATCGATGGGATTTTCTAATATGATATTTCTTTTAGAATCTAAACAGAGTTGACCATTCAATGCAATTCTTGTTGATTCTGGAACAACATTATTTTTATGCGATATAAGAGTTCCATCAACATCAAAAAAAACAGCTTTTATCATCTTCTTCTCTCCTATAAATTAAGTTATGATAAGCATACCAAACTCCAACTTGTATAACAATTACAAATGTTAACTTTACTATACCAGACAGGAACAGAGTTTTTGACATTCTATTTCTTCAATATGAATACTGAGTTATCCACATTTCATCAACAAAAATTTCGAGTTTTCAACAAAAAACACATTGTATCTTCTTTGCTTTTCAAGTATTCTTATTTTACACAAAAACAAACGGCGAAAAACCCGCAAAGGATTTCTTGTTATCACAAGATTCTAAAATGAAAGCAAAACTATTCGGATTAATTGATATTTTAGAAGAATATGGAAACGAACTTCGAGAGCCCTATAGTAAACACCTAGAAGATGGTATTTTTGAGATTCGCGGAAAAACAGGCACAAATATTACAAGAATTTTATATTTTTTCTATTATGAAGGCAGAATAGTATTTACAAATGGATTTGTTAAAAAAACACAAAAAACACCTCAAAGTCAAATTGAACTCGCTAAACGTTATCGTACTGATTTTTTTGAAAAGGAGCGGCATAATGAGTGAATTTAAAGAATTATTAAATGAACAATTACAAGATGAAACATTAAGAAAAGAATGGGAGGATATTCAACCTGAGCTTGATGTTATTCGTGCAATGATCAATGCTCGGATATCTCAGAATCTAACTCAAAAAGAACTTGCCGAACGCACTGGCATCAATCAAGCAGATATAAGCAAATTAGAAAACGGAACTCGAAATCCTTCCTTAAAATTACTAAAAAGATTAGCTGCCGGAATGGGAATGGCACTTAAAATCGAATTTATTCCACTCCCTAAAAAAGAAATTTAACCACTAAAACTCCATGGAATCTTTTTGTCATATGCTTAGTAGTAGCCAGGATGGCATACAAAAATAATTGCATGCCATCCCTGTCTGGTCTATCTGCTATTCAGTTCTTCCAATCTCTTGATCAGTTCCTCTTTATCACACAGTCCAAAACTCACCACATTTCGAATAGGCATAGAAAATGCAATAGCATCCCCCATATCATCAGAAACAGCTTCGTCACCTTCCGTCGGCTCATTCGCTTCACCATCTAAACCTCCAAAAAACGAATCCAATTTTCCTTTCAATTCTTTCCCCAGTGCTTTTGTTCTCTCATCACTTAACAACTCTCCCAAGGTTGTATTCAAATGCAGATGCAATGGCAAAATCTGTGCACTTTCCCACTGAATTGTCTTTGTAAGACGAATATCTCTTGATGATGCTGCAATCAAAATCTCATATGTACCACTAGCCGCATACCAGTCATGAATATCGGTGCTATACCATGCGAAACTTCTCTTATCCAATGTAAATGTTACTCTCTTTGTTTCGCCCGGATTCAATGCAACCTTTTCAAAACCTTTCAGTTCTTTTTCCGGTCTTCTAGCTGCATTCGTCAGATCACTTACATAGAGCTGGACAATCTCTTTTCCTGCTCTGTCTCCTATATTTGTCACATCAATAGATACCTGGATTGTCTCTCCTTCTGTCATTGTATCCTTGTCTGTCCTGAGATTACTGTACTCAAAAGTTGTATAGGACAGTCCATGTCCAAATGGGAATGCAACGTCCATTTTCTTCTTTTCATAGTAACGATATCCAACAAAGATTCCTTCGTGGTATTCTACTTTAACGCCATCTCCAAAGTTCAGGTAGGACGGGTTGTCTTCCAGTTTGATTGGAAGTGTCTCTGCCAGTTTTCCAGATGGATTTACAGCTCCATACAGGATATTTACAAGCGCCTGACCTACCGCCTGACCGCCAAGATAAGCTTCTACCAGTCCTTTCACGGATTTCAGCCAAGGCATCTCAACTGCAGCGCCATTGTGAAGAACAACGATGGTATTCGGCTGCACCTTTACAATCTCTTCGATCAGCTTGTTCTGGCATTCCGGCAAATGCATATGTTTACGGTCATATCCTTCAGACTCAAAGGACTCTGGAAGTCCGGCAAAAATAATTGCTTTGTCCGCTTTCTTTGCTGTCTCAATTGCTTCTGCTGCCAATTTCTCATCATACTCGTCTTTTTCTGAAGAAAATCCTTCAGCATAAGTAACATTCTTCTTCTCTTCAAGTGCATCCCAAGCACTCGTTACCTTGAAGGAATTTACATGAGAGCTTCCACCACCCTGGTAACGTGGATTCTTCACAAATCCGCCGATGAATGCAACATTCTCCTGCTCCTCAAGTGGTAAAACAGCTTCGTTCTTAAGAAGTACAATGGATTCTTCTGCCACATGCTGTGCGAATTCATGGTCTTTCTCAAGTGTCAGTGGCTGCTCTTTTCTGTTATCCACATACTCAAATACGATGTTCAGAATGCGCTCTACTGCACGATCCAGAACAGCCTCATCCAGTGTTCCTTCCTGAACTGCTTTTACGATCTCTGCGTCATTGATTCCACCGGATGCAGGCATTTCCAGCTCCAGTCCGGCTTTCAATCCTTCTACACGATCATTTACTGCACCCCAGTCAGACATTACATACCCTTCAAATCCCCATTCATCACGAAGTACTTTCGTTAAAAGCCACGGATTCTCAGATGCATAAGTTCCATTGATCCTATTATAAGAACACATCACGGTATATGGCTGAGATTTCTTTACAGCAGTCTCAAATGCCGGGAGATAAATCTCACGCATTGTTCTTTCATCCACTTCCGATGATGCACTCATACGATTAAATTCCTGATTATTTGCTGCGAAATGCTTGATGGATGTTCCAACATGTCTGGACTGCACACCATTGATAAATGCTGCTGCCGCTTCTCCTGCAAGATACGGATCTTCGGAATAATACTCAAAGTTTCTTCCGCACAATGGGGAACGCTTGATATTTACCGCTGGTCCTAATACAACCGAAAGATCTGTTGCCTGTGCTTCATCTCCAACTACTTCACCCAATTTTTCTAACAGTTCTCTATCGAAAGAACATGCACTTAAGACAGCCGGCGGGAAGCATACTGCCTTAATACTTTCATTGATTCCAAGATGATCTGCCTCCTGATCCTGTTTGCGCAGTCCGTGAGGTCCGTCACTTACCATAACGCTTGGGATTCCAAGTCTCTCCACACCTTTCAAGTGCCAGAAATCAAGCCCGGAACACATACCTGCTTTTTCTTCTAATGTCATCTGACTAATCAATTCTTTCAAGTTTCTTTTCATTTTGTTACTCCTTAATATATATGCTAGAAAGAAAACAGAATGTGTTTTCCTGTTTTCTCTCCGTTACCCACAGACCTACAGCATTGCTTACCTGTCAGTGGGAGTTACACAAAATTAAATTTTCTCACTCAACCACAAGCTCTGAAATCTCCTCAATCGCTGTCTCAAGTGCTGACGGATCAAATGGCAAGAATCCCATATGTGTCAGGTCTTCCAGCGAATTAGCCCCCATTTCCGGGTCTCCTGATGCTGCGATTCCTGCTAATGCAGGTGTATATTTTCCAAGAATTCCCATTGCCTGTCCATCTTTTGCGATTCTCGCCAAGGTGGTATTTCTTCCGTATGGTTTTCTCAAATCTTCTTTTGGTTCATATGAAAAGTCATAACTTCCTGCCGACAATGTCATCTGCTCCTTCTCATAACCCGGAAGTTCCACTACAGCTTCACAATTAAACGGTACTTCAACATGAACTGTAAATGTTCCGTCTTTTTCAATCTTCCAATTACATACATACCGGCCACTGACCGAATCATAACTACATGCAATTTCCGGAATACGTACATCCGGATGCGGTGCGATTGCAACTTTTCCAAATCCTGCCTCTAACGGACGGATTCCTGCTGCATATGCATAGACAAATTCCATAACAGAGCCATATGCGTAATGATTCAATGAATTCATTCCTGTATCGCTGATCGTACCATCCGGCATAACAGAATTCCAACGCTCCCAAATGGTTGTTGCTCCAAGATTTACACTGTAAAGCCAACTTGGAAATCCTTCTTTTAACAGAAAATCATATGCCAATTCATATTCTCCTGCTTCTGCAAGTACTGTACACAGAAGCGGTGCTCCTACAAAGCCACATTTAATCTGATACATGTCCTGTTTCAATCTTGCCTTGAACTGTTCTACAATTCGTTCACGATCCAGATAAATTTTAAACTTCAATGCAATCACATACGCTGCCTGTGTATCAATCGCAAGTCTTCCTGTCGGTGTAAAAAATTCATCCAATACTGCCTTCTTAATTTTTTCCTCCAACTCACTATAATGTACCGCATCTTCTGCTTTATTTAAAACTTCTGCCATCTGACGTACAATCTGTACGGAACGATAATAATATACTGAAGAAATAAATGTATCATTTGTACTTCCTTTGAAACTGGTCGGTGTCGGTCCATCCAATGCAAGCCAATCACCAAAAGTATCCATAAAATCGAAAAGATATTTGCATTCTCCTCTCGCCGCATCGCCTCTATCAATAAAGTCTACCCAGTCCTTCATTAGCGGATAACAGTATTCCATTTCTTCTTCATTTCCAAAATAAGTATAAAGTGTATTTGGTAAAAATGTTGCGATATCTCCCCATACACTACCTGCCTTTTCTTTATGTCCAATGTTTGGAAGGAAGTTCGGCATACCACCATCGAGTTCTTTCTGCTCATCTCTTAAATCTTTGATAAACTTATGGAAAAATGCTCTTGTATCCATATGATAGCTTGCCGTTGGTGCAAATACTTGTGCATCTCCGGTCCAGCCAAGTCGCTCGCTTCTCTGTGGACAATCTGTCGGCATATCAATAAAATTTGATTTCTGTCCCCAGACCGTATTCTGGTAAAGACGATTAATCTTTGCATCGGATGTTTCAAGAGAACCTGTTCTGCGAAGATCTGAATAAATCACTTTTCCTACAAAATCTTCTTTATCCAACTCGCCCGGCCATCCTGTTACACGTACATAACGGAATCCGAAAAATGTAAAATGCGGACGTACCACTTCTTCTCTTCCATCAGAAATATATACAAACTGCGATTTGGCATCGCGATAATTTTTATTGTAGAAATTACCCTGCTGAAGAATTTCTCCAAAATCTAATACAACCTTTGTTCCCTTTGGAAAATTTGCTTTAAACTCTACAAATCCCGCAAAATTCTGCCCCATATCCAGCACGATTTCTTCCGCAGGTGTATAAATGATATCCTGTACTGCGATTGTCTCTTTCTCAACAACAGGAATGCTTAAACGATCCAGTAAATGTTCTGTTGAAAGATTTCTTGTCTCTGTCTGCTCTTCCGGATGCTCCAGAACTTCCACCGGTTTCTTCTCATTTTCTTTGCCATCCCACAACTGACGGTTTAAAATCTCTCCAAAATAGATTCCTGAATCTTCAATGTCTGAACCATAGTAATTCCAACTTTCATCTGTCGCGATAAGTTCTTCTGTTCCATCCTCATATTCCAGATGTAATTCTCCGATTGCTGCCATTCTACTTCCGTAATTGTTCTCTTTCAGGTCCAGACCAAACTGGCTCATGTACCAGCCTTTACCAAGCAGTACAGACAGTGTATACTCCTTCGCTTCTTTTAACGACTCTTCCATCGGGAATGTGAGTACCTGAATTCCTGATTCATAATCATTGATATATGGTGTCAGATATTCTTCTCCGACTTTCTCTCCATCCAGATATGCCTCAAACATGCCCACTCCTGTCATGTATAATCTGGCACGTTTCACCTCTTTTTCTACCGCAAATGTTTTCTCTAATACCGGATGAAATGTGTCTTCTTTTGCAGGAGCAATCCATTTTCCAGTCCATACTTCATCCATTTTACCTGTTTCAAATGTTGCGATATCACTGGTTACACATTCTCCTGCGTCAGTTGTCACTGTCACGCGATAATAATATATTGTACGAGGCTTTAATCCGACATCCAGTTTTTCACCATTTTGTTTTAAATCAGCTGCTTCTTTTTTATATAAAATATCTGAGAAATCTTCTGAGTCACTGACTTCGATTATTGCGTTGATCTGCTTCTTTCCCTGTGCTTCTTCCACATTCCATGAGCAAAGTAGATAATCATATGTAAATCCAATTGGGTTTTCTATTCCATTAATTCTTGCGTTTGTAATTTTCAAATTCATTTTCTCCTATATCACTACACACAGCATCGCTGTGTTTTAGAACACTATAGACAGTAACACTGTGTGATTTTTATGAACCTATTTTATTTAAAATTTTAAATCAATCTTACCACAAAATGGATCGATCGGGGATGCTCCTTTAAACTCACTTCGTCCCATCATTTTTTCTACAACAGCATCCATTACGTATTCTGAATTGCAATATCCGTTGATGTATGTTTTTACCATTGGTGCGTCCAGCAAATGGTATGGATTTCCGATACTGATAAATGCAACCGGAAGTTCGTACACCATCCATGGCATGTTATTTCCAAGTCCAAACATTGTATGCCAGTTCAAACGAGATACGGTTTTGTTCGAAGCAGTCTCAATATTTGCCAGATATAAAACCAGATCATAACGGTTTTTGAAGCTTTCTACTGTATCTTCCATAACTTCAAATCCTTCTTTTTCATATACAGTGACCTCGAATCCCTCGCTCTCCAATTTTCCTTTGAAATATGCTGTCACACGTTCATTTGACGGAAAATCTCCCATGATTTCCAGTAATACACGTTTCTGTTTTTTCGAATTTAACGGAAGCAGATTCTGTGTATCTTTTACCAGTGTTACACCTTCATCTGCACATTCTTTTGCCCATGTATCATGCTTCTCACATTTTAAAATATCCAAAGCTTCCGATCCCGGAACTAAAGTTCCTTCGGTTTTTTTCTGTGGCAGCTTCATTGCTGCTTTAGTAGCAAGAATACGTTTTACTGCTTCTTCCAATCGCTCTTCCGAAAGAAGTCCATTTTTATAGCCGTCAAACATATACTGCATATCTTCGTCCATGTTGCGGTTGAAAAGAATCACATCGCATCCATTTTCAATACAAAGCGGAACAGCCTTTGCTCTTTCTTCAGCAGCACAGAATCCAACCATTGGCGTTGCATCTGTTGTAATCAGTCCATTGAAACCTAACTTTTCACGAAGCAAATGCTGCATTAGATTCTTAGACAATGTCGCAGGAATAACTTTTTCACATGGTTTCTTATCAAAATATTCTTCATATGCTGGCATCGCAATATGTGCCGCCATCACTGTCAAAGTTCCGGCCTCAATCATTTCCTCATAAATCTTACCATAGGTTTTGTCCCATTCTTCGCAACTCAATGAGTTCACACTGGTTACAAGATGCTGGTCACGTTCATCCACTCCATCTCCTGGGAAATGCTTTACCGATGTGGCAACGCCTTCTTCCTGTGCAGCTTTAATATAGGCTTTACCCATATTAATGACTGTCTGCAGATTATCCCCAAATGTACGTACATTTGTAATCGGATTGTGGTAATTCTGATCCAGATCCACTACCGGTGCGAAAGACCAGTTTACACCAACCGCAGCACCCTCGCTGCAGCTTACTTTACCGAGCTGATAAGCTTTCTCCGTATCCTGCGTTGCGGCTACTAACATTTCTCGACCAAAATAAGTTCCCTCTATAGCAGAACCATTTCCGCCGTATTCCAGATTAGAAGCTGTAAGAAGTGGTATTTTCGCTGCATCTTGCAATACCTTATGAGCCTGACGAAGTTCTTCGCCTGGACCTTCTCGATATAACATCCCACCGATATGTTTTTTCTGAACCAATTCTCTTAACTCATTTTCATCTTTTGTAAATACAATCGGACAAAATAATTGTCCAATTTTTTCTTCCAGACTCATTCCCTCATATGTATCTTCCACCCATTTTGCTTCTTCATCTGTCAAATGAAATGGCTTTGCTTTGTAATCGAACATCTCTCAAACCTCCGTCTTTATTCTACTTATTTTTATCCTTTTTGTTTCTCATATTATTTCGATCCTGTGTACTGCTATATCCATGAACAGTACTGTTTTTACACTATCATTTTATCTAAATAATACCATTTCTTCCATGTAGAATTTTCTTATTAATCCGACTTATTTTCATTTTAGAGAGCATTTGGGGACGGGGTTTAGTGGCTTTTTTGCGAGCAAAAAAGCCACTAACCCCAGTCCCCAAACGGCACCCTGAACATAAAGCATGCCCCCTCCTAAGTGACAAGTTTTTATTATTTCACTTGTCTGCCTAGAAGGGAGCATATCATCATTTGACAGCACCTTGCTTCTTTTTTATTTGTATCTTTTTTATGCGTTGTTTTTTAACTTCTGCATTGCTTTATCAAAACGATCCAATGCATCAACTAGCACTTGTCTTGTACATGCAATATTAATACGCTCAAATCCATCTCCTATATCCCCGAAAATATATCCATCATCCAAATATAAGGAAGCTTCATTTCGTAAGTATTCTCCAAGTGTTTTTCCATCCAATCCAAAACATTTACAATCGAACCATACAAGATATGTTCCTTCGAGATCAGCTACCCATACCTCAGGATATTTTTCTTTCATGAAGTTTTTAAAATACTGATAGTTTCCATATAAATGTTCATTTAACTGATCTACCCAATCAGCACATTCTGTATATCCTACTTCTAAAGCACGGATTCCAAAAATACTGTATGTATATGCACCAGAATTATTTACTTCAAAATCAAATTTTTCTCTTAATTCTTTATTTGGAATAAAGGCATTTGCTAAACATAATGCTGCAAGTGAGAATGTCTTACTTGGTGCATTTAAAATCACACAATTATCAGCATATTCTTCACCCAATGCTGCGTATACCATATGTTTATGACCTGGCATAATTAAGTCAAAATGGATTTCATCACTAACAACAAGTACATTATATTTGCGACAGATATCACCAATTTTTCTTAATTCTTCTTCTGTCCAAACACGTCCTAATGGATTATGTGGATTACAAAGCATAAACATTTTTGCAGTTTTTGCTTTTTCTTCAAAATCTTCAAAATCAATTTCATAATGTCCATCTTTTAATTGAACAGTACTTTCAACTAATGTTCTTTTGTTTCTTGCAATAACAGTATAAAATGGATAGTAAATAGGTGTTAATAAGAGAATATTATCTCCTGGTTCTGTAAAAGCTCTACATGCACAAGCCAATCCTTGAACAACACCATTTAACTGAACAATCCAATCTTTCTGAATATCCCAATCGTGTCTTGTCTTCATCCAATGCTGTACAGCATTAGCATAACGCTCACCCCACCATGTGTATCCATACATACCAAATTCTGCTGTTTTTACAAGTTCATTAATAATTTCCGGTGGGCTTAACAATTCCATATCCGCTACAGATAGTGGGACAATACCTTCTTTTGCATTAGGTCCCATAGAATCCCATTTAGCTGCTTCCATATTGTTTCTAAGTTTGTATTCATCAAAATTATATTTCATATCGATCTTACTCCTTTAAATTAAATATTAATATTGTTTCAGAGTTATTATTATTTTTCTATTGTCTTTTGAGTCTTCTGAGCCTTTTTAATAATACGATCACCACATAGTGCTACAAAAAGCCCAAGTACTGATACAATAACGCAGAAAGTAAAGATTTTATTGTATGCTATTTCCATACCAAAATTATCGATCCAACTACCGTATAATGTTCCGAGAAATGCATCAGGTAAAAATCCTATCATAGATGCAATACCAGTAATACTTCCAACTACATTCTTTGGAGCTCCAACTTCATCAATTGTTGCCCAATACACAGATCTATTACATGAATATGAAAATGCAGTTAGAACCATAATTACCATTATCAAAAATAGTACATTTGTCTTTCCAGGTACTAATCGAAGCAAAATATTTGTAATAATCAATCCAATACATCCAAACATAATAACTGGTGTAGATCTTCCAAATTTCTTAGAAGCTTTACCAGCAACAGGACCGGCCAAAATAGGAGCTACTGTTGTTCGTACTACTGCATATGTAGATGCTGCCGCAACAGTCATCCCACAAAATTCCTGTAAATAAGGTGCATAATAAGAACCAGATCCTGTCATAATACTACATGTAAAAATGAATGCTGATAAGCACCATGTAATTGGCATTTTGAAACATTTCCCCATAGCAATCAAACTATCTTTGACACTTGCATTTGTTGTTTCTGGGTCTTTTGCAAAATTAGGGAGCATAAAATAAAGTACAATACCTACAAGAATCATAATAATAGAATAAAGTACAATAACAAAAGTAATTCCTGCTACTTCATTAACTTTTTTTGATAAATATGCGAATAATGCTAATGTAATAGCACTAAGAGCTAAACCAATAACATTTCGTCCGCTTTCCAAGAATCCAAATGTTTCTCCTTGTTCACCAGAAGATGCTAATAAATTTACAACTTTGACGGATGAGGACCAGAATGTCAAAACTGTGGTAATACCAAATAACAAATGGATAATTAATAATCCATTGTAGGAAGGCCATGTTGCCATCCAAAGTCCTAGCGCTCCTGTTCCAACCATTGAGAATACAAGCAACTTTTTGGAATCAAATTTGTCTGCAATAATTCCACCCGGTAAATACATTAATAGATTCATAATTCCATAGACAGACATTAAGTTTCCATATTTGGTTGCATCATTTGATAATCCCATTGCATCTTGCAAAGCTGTAAAGAATGAATATCGCAAATATGGTAATGTGTAAATTGTACTCATAGCAAACATCATGAGGATTAACGCTAAATATTTCTTTACATTTTTCTCGTTTTTTTTCTTCACTTTTTTTCCTCTCTTTCTTCACTTTTAGATAATACTGTCACACTATTCATTCATAAAATTTATGAATGAAAACAACTATTTTCTTTTTTACATCACCTCTCCTATCAACAATCAATGAAATCACTTATCTTTTTTAATGATTGTCCGAATTTATTAACATGCGTCTTACTGATACCATTAATAAGATCAAAACTCCAATTAATGGTAATCCGGTTAAGATCGACATAGTTTTTACTGCTTCTAATCCGTCTATCATCATTAAGCCAATTGATAATGTGCAAAATAGAATAGCCCAAAGAATACGATTCCATCTTGCTGGTTCGTCTGTACATGATAAATTTTTGGTTGTTGTTCCAGCTAATACATAAGCGCAAGAATCAACAGTAGTTGCTAAATATACAAAACACACGATACACAAATAAACCATCATTACATTTTTCAATGGAAGCGTCTCTAAAATTGCCATAAGTGCTGCACTTTGTCCTTGTGTTTCTAAAATGAATGCTACATCAACAGTTCCTGTATATTGTAAATATAAAGAGTAACCGCCAAAAATCATAAAACTAACACAACAACCAAGTGAGCCCCATATCAATTGTCCCCACATAACATTTCGAATCGTTCTACCACGAGAAATGTTTCCTACGAACATTCCCATCATAGGCATAAATGCAAGCCACCATCCCCAATAAAATACAGTCCAATTTTTTGTAAATATACCATCTCCAAAAGGATCGGCATAAGTACTCATTTTCCAAAAATCCTGTAAGTAAAGTCCTATTGATGAAACTTCCATTTTGAATATATCAACGGTTGGTCCAACTAATAATAAAATGACCATAAAACCAAATGCTAATATAACATTGATATTACTTAATTTTTGAATTCCTTTATCAAGTCCTAAATAAACAGCTGCTCCAAATAATGCAACCCAAATCAAAAGAACAGTTATCTGTACAATTAATTCATATTGGTTAGGAATCTTAAATACATGCCTTATAATATCTGCTATAACAGGAGCGCTTATTCCTAAAGAGGTTGAAATGCCACCAACAACACCAAATACAACTAATATATCAATGATATTTCCAACTAAACCATCTACTCGTTTTCCCAGAACACATTTACATGCTGTGCTTAATCGTAATTTGTTTTCTTTTTTTACGAATAACATATATGCAATAGCTATAATTGCAGGATTATAAAGTGCCCAAGCACTTGGTCCCCAATGAAATTGTCCATACATATGTGCATATTCAAAAGCTTTTTGACTAAATGGTTCTATTTGAAATGGTGGACTACTGACATAATAAATTGGTTCTAAAAATCCTAAAATAACAAGGCTACTTCCAACACCTGATGTAAATAGCATTGCAATCCATGACATATTGTTATATCTTGGTACTTCACCTGGATCACCAAGTTTTACATTTCCATATTTACTAAATGTTAAGCAAAACATAAAAACAAATGCTAACAGGCATACTACTAAATATAACCATCCAAACTTTTCAGTACACACATTAAATAGATACGAAATTATATTTTTAGTTTCTTTCGGGAAAAACCGTATTAATAATATAAAAATAATCAGTGTTAAAAATGTCGGAATAAATATTTTCTTTTCTATATTTTTAAACAAGTGTACACCCCCTCTTTCCAATTGTTAAGGTGCTAAAGTATTAAGTTACTTACAATTATACAGAGTTAATTATTATTTTCAAGCTTTTTGTTTAATTTTGTCATTATATACATTTTTACTTGCTCTTTTTTATATATTATTAATATATAATTTGTGATTTTAGACAAAAAAAAGATTTCATATTCTTTTCTTCTAAAAAATATGAAATCCTATTTTCTTATTTTAATTGTTCTTTACTTCTAATCACATCGCCAGCATAAGCTTCATTTATAACTTGTTGTACTTTTATGTGATGTATTAATTCTTCTTCTGTAAATCGATCCAGCATTTTCATCATAATAAGCTGACAGTTCTTGGTAAAATGCTTTCTTTCTTCATAAATTTTTTTCCCTACATTGCTCAATGATAAATTATATTTTCGATTATTTTTTTCATTTCTTGTCTGTATTACAAAACCACGATCTTTTAATTTTCTAACAATTTGTGAGCATGCACTTGGTGTCTTTTTTGTTATTTCAGCTAACTCAGAACATGTAATATTATGATTTTGGGCGATTAAATCAATTATTTGCCCTTCTGCTTGATACATTACATATTCTCCATATAAGTGCGGTATAGAATCATATTCCGCGATGTAAGAAGATGCAATTTCTTGTTCATTCCAAATCCTCCAAAACAATTGTTCTTTATCTTCATTCATATAACTATCCCCCCCAATTTGTTTTTTTACAATCAAAACAGCATTATATAATCTATCCTTTTTTATCATAACATAAATTTTCTATCATATGTTTCGTACAGTTATTTTATCATATGAACAGAAGTCCCGCAAACATGTTTATAATTTTTTATATTCTCCCCCCAGCTATGAATTAAAAATATGCCGGATTTTCCACAAAATCCTACATGGCATTTTCTTTTCGCTCTTTCTATAATTTAAAATAAAAAAGCGAGGAAATTTTTATGGAACCATCATTAGAAGAAATCTTTGGGAGTTATATGTCCTGGAAGCTGGACGACCAGACATGGATCATTAATTTCATGAACGGAACTGAAAACATGTATTTATTAGAAGGTGACGAAAAAGCACTTCTAATCGACACAGGATATGGCGTTGGCAATCTACGGACTTATGTGGAAAACTTAACCGACAAACCGATTCTTGTTGCTAACACACACTATCACCCTGACCACGCTGCAGGTAACGGAGAATTCGAGCAGGTCTACATGAGTAAAGGAGCAGAACTGGACAAAGCGTCTGTAGAAAATCCAGACATGGTCCCATTTGATATTACTAAACTTCCACATCCAGATTATGAAAAAGTCTATGTTGGCGATGGCGACACCATCGAACTTGGTAATCGTACAATCGAGATTCTGGATGTTAAACCAGCTCACTGCAACAGCAGCCTATTTTTCTTAGACAGAAGTCATCGTATGTTCTTCTGTGGAGATGATATGGAGGCTGCACAGGTCATTCTATTTGACAACTCTCACAACCAAGATATTAATTATGATTTAAAAACTATACTTGATAACTTTTTGGAAAACACAGAACGAATCCTGTCTCTTTCCAATGAATTCGATTATCTTCTTCCAAACCATAACGGCACTCCAATTGCCAAAAGTTATCTGAACAATTATATTGATTTGATTCACGCTATTTATAACAAAGAAGTAGAACCAGACGAGAAACTGAATCACCGCTATATCGAAATGGATCCTCAAGCATCAAAACTTTGTCGTGTGCGTGGTAAAAACGGAAGTATTATTACTTATAGAGAACAGCTCAGAAATTTATAACCCAACCAGAAAGGGACAGAGATTAATGGCTTTTTTGCTCGCAAAAAGCCATTAATCTCCGTCCCCTTTCGGCTCTACCCGACTTTTTTTCAGATTCTTTTCTTGTCAGAGTCCACTCCCTCTGCTACAATATAAACATCGCATCCGGATATTTTTATCCATATCATAACTCATTACTTACTATTATCTTGGAGGTGTTTTGATGGCTTACTATATGACCTATGGTGAATTTCAATCTCACATGAAAGCATATTATTATAGAACTGGAAATCGGCTACAATTCCCAGAAATGACCGAATATTTATACAACAAGGGATTGCTTTACGATTCCATTTCTGCTCCAGATTTAAGTGGCGATTACGACAATCTGACTGATTCCGAATTTGATAAAGTCGTAGATTCTCTGCCTTTAACACTCACATTATACGATGGTGCCCCACTGGCTCCAACTGTTGAAGAATCAGATTTGATTCCGAATGCAAGAGATGTTTTTGTTATCCGACATCCTCGTTATACTCGTCCAAATCTCCATCGACATACTTATTTTGAAATTAATTTTGTTGCCAATGGACAAGGTAAATTCATCTTTGAACAAGAAGAACATATTATGAGAGAGGGTGAGCTTTGTATTATTGCTCCAAACTCAAAACATGATTTTCTTATTGAAGATGACTCAACCGTATTTACCATTTGTATTCGAAAGAGTACCTTTGATACGACATTCTTTTCACTTATGACCCGAAAAGATTTGTTGTCCTACTTCTTCCGAACCATTTTACAAGGAGATAATCACTCGAATTACCTCATGTTCTTTACGAACAATAATTCTATTATAAAAAAATATATTCGGAATATGATGATTGAAAGCAGCAAGAAAGACATATACAGTAATGCCTGCTGTATCAGTTATGTGAATCTGATGTTTTCTGCACTGCTACGCAGTTACAGTCAGACAATTCAATTCTACAACTATGAGATGGGGGCTGACTTTTCTCTTGTACTGCAGTATATCCAGCATAACTACCAAACTTTGACACTGTCATCCCTGGCGGATTTGTTCCATTACAGCGAACCTCATCTGTGTACATTGATCAAGCAGAATACAGGACTTACTTTCACAGAATTAATTAAACGACTCCGTTTATCCGATGCTATTGATTATCTTCTAAATACTAACTTAAAAGTCGGAGAAATCGCAGAACGAATCGGATATAACTCCGCAGACCATTTTTCCAGAGTTTTCCGCTCTGCTTATAAAATGTCACCACAGGAGTATCGGAAACAACATAAAGATGAAGAACCCGCATTTGTGCCATTTGCGATAAAATAGTATATCGCTTATTCAAATATGTTATCCATTGTTTGGGACCATTTAGGGACGGAGTTTAGTGGCTTTTTGCTACGCAAAAAAGCCACTAAACTCCGTCCCTAAATGGTCTACTACTGATTCTTTACTGTGCAAACGGATTCTTCTCTTTTTCTGTGCTTTCTTCCGCAATCTGATGCATCAAAAATGTCTTTGCAAGTGATACCCACTGTGCACATGCATGTGCCTTATCTTCTCTGAATGGTTCAAACAGATTTCTTCCCAACGAAAATCCATGGTCTCCATACTGGAACATATGTAATTCATATGGAACCCCTGCCATATGTAATTTTTCCGCCATTTTTACAGACTGAATTGACGGAACCATGCCATCATCCACTGCTGCCCCTAAAAATGTCGACGGCATTTCTTTTGTCACATGGCAGATTGGACTCCATTTTTCCAATACTTCTTTCGATGGTCTGACAGCCCCCATCACAGGAACATTCATATCATCCGGAAGCATCGGGTTCTGATTGCTTGCCGTAAATTCATCTTGAATCACATAATCCAACACACCATACATCAAAAGTGCAGATAATGGTTTAAAGACTTCTTTTTCTACCCCAAATGTATCTGCCAGCAATCCTTCATGCCATGTAGATGCATACATTCCGCACAGATGTGCTCCTGCCGAGAATCCAATGATACTGATTTTATCTACATCAATACTCCATTCTTCTGCATGTTCGCGAATCGTAAGCATTGCCTTTCCCAAATCTAAAATCTGTGCTGGAAACATCGTATTCTCCTGAGAAGTTTTTGTAGCAACACTGTATTCCAAAACAAACGCCTGATAGCCATCCGCTGCAAATGTCATTGCTACCGGATCACCTTCGTTCCCATGTCTTGGACAAGTCTGGTATGCCCCTCCCGGACACACGATAATCGCCGGTTTCGGTGTTGGATTTTTAATAAATGAATCCGGCATGGTAAGAAATGTGGTAAGTTCCACATCGTCCCTTCCTTCCCATAATTTTAATGTTTCGATTTTCATAGCAGTAATCCCCTTTTGCTTTTTGATTTTTAATCAATAATAACAACTGTTTATTTATCTTTCGTAATTACCACTGCAGCAAAACCCGGTTCAAACATATTGTCCAAGGTTTTTCCATCCAGTGCACAGACACGTACCTCTTCTTCTCCATTATAAAAGGAGTCAAATTTCTGTCCACCTTCAAAGTCTGCTTCTTTTGCTGCCCGTATATATAACTTCAAATCATCTTTTGTCATAACATTTTCATTATGACCTCCAATATAAGAATCAACAGATAATTCCAAAAGACACTTTAACGTATTAATATATACTTCTCTGCTTGTTGTCTCAGGCGCAAATAACCATACAAAAAATCCAGTAGTATCACCAATAAATATAATTTTTTTCTCTTTATACCAAACTGAAATACCGCCTTGTGTATGTCCAGGAGTTTCAACAATTTCCATTGTCGCTCCACCCAAATCAAATCGTTGCCCGGCAGCTACTTCAACTAAATTTCCTGCTCCTTGGTTTATGTATGTTTCTCTGTCAAACTCCGCAGGCAGCGCATTATATTCTTCATGCGTTTCATAATTCACACTATGTATTGCATGCTCTATCGACTGCTCTCGCATCTCTTTTCCGGTATGTTCTCTGCAAAGTTCCATATCCTTTTTATGGATATATACCTTTTCTTCAAACTGTGCATTTCCAGACACATGGTCTACATGGCCATGCGTATTTACTATGTATAGCGGCTTATCTGTAATTGACCTTACCGCCTGCTTCAGATTTCCATACGCATATCCTGTATCAATCAACATTGCCTTTTCTTTGCCCACTATAACATAACAAAATACTGCTTCTGGACTGCCGATTCGATAGTATCCATTCATTTCTTCTATTTTGTAATATGAATCACTCATGTCTGACTTCCTCCTTTGACATCTTCCTAGTATCTAAATCCTTATATTATGATTTTAATTAAATTGTCCTCTTTTTTCTATGTAGTATTTTTCTCTCTATCCGACACTTTTTCACTTATCAGACCATTTAGGGACGGAGTTTAGTGGCTTTTTTGCTATGCAAAAAAGCCACTAAACTCCGTCCCTAAATGGTTCTACTACTTCATCTCAACACTTGCAAAATCCAGCTTGCCATCCACACATTTCACATACAACGCATACACTCCCTTTGTCTTTTTCAATTCTACTGAAACAGTATTCCACATTTCACTTGTATTCTCTGCTTCTGCAACAATTTTTCCATCTGGCGCGTCAACCGATACTTCTACTTTACCGACTCCACGAAACTCCAGTGCAATTTCTTTTTCCGTTCCGTCAAATTCAAAATACTTGAATCCTGCAACCGCACCTGTTCGCATATTACGAATATATGGCTTGCATCCATGCTCATAGTCTTCATCCCGTTCTTCTGTAATATATGGCATAGACTTTGGAAGTTCTGGTCTTGAATCTCCAGGTCCTCCTGTCATTCCAACTACAAGTCCCACCTTTTCTCGTTCCGCCTCTGTCAAATGGCATGCAATATAAGATCCGTATTTTCCTCTTGCAGGCAATGCTCCATCGTTCAATCCGCAACTTGTCATCTCTACCTGCGAGATTGTTCCATCTTCCAAAATCTCCACTTTATCCGCACAGCCTTGTCTTGAAAATGCTCTTCCATGTGTATGTCTGTGCCAGAAAATATAATGTTTTCCATTTATTTCAACCAATCCGCCATGATTGTTTCCATAATAGTTTGTAGCCAGCTCATTTCCTTGATATCCGATATCTCCGTTTGATACAATTATGCCCTTATATTCAAACGGACCTTCCGGAATTTTTGATATTCCGTAACACAGCTCATGCATTTGCTGACTCGAATATACAAAATAATACCATTCACCAAATTTACGAATACTGGATGCCTCAAAGAAAGGGTGTTCCTCATAGTCTGTTCCCTTCGCTGTATCATATCCATTAGCAACGCAAACCGGTTCACTGATAATTGTATGCATATCATCCGCCAGTTTCACCATCATTGCTCCCGGAATTTCCAACGTTTCCATTCCTGGAAATCGAAAAGATGGTGAAAATCCATAATACAGGTAATTGCCGCTTTCTTCCGATAAAATCGCCGGATCAAACCAGCGTCCGATATTTGGAACACTTCCGTCTGCTCTTGTCACATATCCTAAAAATTCATATTGTCCAGCCGGAGTATCACACACTGCAACCGAAATCACATTTACAAAATCCAGAGCATAATATAAATAATATCTTCCATCCGGTCCCTGTGCTACATCTGGCGCATACAAATTATGCAGCATTCCTTCTGCATCCATTGCATCATCATATGCAGGAATCTCTTTATCATAAGATGCCCCATTTATCGGATCTTGCTCTTTCTTATAGATAACGCCTTCGCATCTCCAGTTTCCTAAATCATTTATCGGTGCACTCCAGCCTACATAGTCTTCTTCACAAAATGAATCACCGTCCTGTTTATCATGGCTTCCGAATATATATACACGGTCTCCAAATACATGTGGCTCCCCGTCAGGTACATTTTCCCAATATGGTAAATATGGATTCAATCCGAATGTTTTCATACTATACGTCTCCTTTTCCTATAATGTTAATTAGGACGGAGAAAAGTGGCTCTCAGCCACTTTTCTCCGTCCCTGTTTGACCTACTTTTCACCCATTTTCACTTTCATATCTGCAATATCTTCTGCATATTTGTTCATTGGGCTCTTAACAACACAGATAATCAAGATAATACCTGTTAATGATGGTGCACCGAATTTTAAGAAATTCAATGCAAACATTGCTGATTCTGGCTGCTGTCCAATTGCTCCTGCAATATATCCTGAAATAGAAAGTACTGCGAGTATACCAGAACTTACGATTGTGTTACCACATTTCTGTGCAAATCCTTTGATTGAAGAGATAACTCCGTTAGAAGATTTTCCTTCTTTCAACATAATAAAATCGATTGTATCATTTACTAATACGTTAACCAATGCATTCTGCATAGATGCTGTACAAGCTGAAATGAATGTCAGTACGCACAAGAATACAAAGTTTGTTTTTCCTGCGAAGAATAAGATCACATACAATACAATTGATAATGCCTGTGATACAAATAACGCTTTCTGTCCTGTCTTAAATACTTTCAAGAAAATTGGCATTAATACAACCATTGAAATTAAAGCTCCGATAGAGATAACTCCCATGTATATAGGGATAAGATCCGGTCTTGCCCAGTAATACATTATGTAATATACCGATGTTGAGAACATCATTCCATATCCCATAGATGCCATAATCCATGCAATTAAGTTTGGCCATACTTCTTTGTATTTCAACACACGTCCGATTTCTTTTAACGGATGTCCTTTTTCTGGCTCTACTAAATATTTTTCTTTTCCTTTTGATGTTGCAAATAATCCCCAGAATGAGATAAATGCAAACACGCCACAAATTAACATAAATGGAACATATCCATTTTTGAATCCGATATTATTGAAGAATCCTGTAATATTTGCTGTAAATGTATTACCAATTGTAAATACTGTTGCACATACACCTGCACCTAAAGAAATGATCATATTTCTCTGTTCATTGCTTCGAACTGCTGCAGGAAGGATTGCCATATGTGGCATTGTATACATTGTTACTGTCATTCCATAACCGATATACATAATTAATACATATGCAACTTTTGTACTTGTTGATGCAAATCCCCAATCAATCCAAATCATTGTTGCGAAGAATGTCAACAAGATTGGAGCAAAAATGAAATATGGGCGATAACGTCCCCATCTTGATTTTGTTCTATCTGCAATAACTCCCATCATTGGGTCATTGATTGCATCCCACAAAGTTGCTACAAACATAATAGCAGACGCTGCTGCTGCCGGAATTTTCAATGTATCTGTCATATACACAGAGAAATAACTGGCAATTACAGCTGCCATCAACATAGCTCCCCCGTTTGCCGATGTTGCATGGAACCATTTAAACGCTGTGCCGACTTCGTCTTTTACGACTGTTTTTGCTGTTTTTTCATTAGCCATTTTACTACACTCCTTTTTCTTTTATTTTACTTACGTTGAGATTTCTTTCTCTCTCTTAAGATGTCTTTATTGTAGTACAATCCGACACATATTCATATGTAATAAATTAATTCAAATACGACATTTTTTATTATTCGCTTTTTATTTCCGACATATTTTCATATATATCCGACATTCTTTCTTTTTTAAGAAATGTTTCATCTCACGTCCGTATGATTTTGTTGTATCTGTGCTTAGCATAGCAAATATTATTTCTGGTAAACAGCGCACCAGAGGACATTTGAAAGTGGAAATTGCGACATTGGTGACGGGGTTGGTGGACCATTTGGGGACGGGGTTTAGTGGCTTTTTTGCTCGCAAAAAAGCCACTAAACCCCGTCCCCAAATGGTCCACCAACAAATGCTCCCAATCCTCGCTGGCTTATAACTCTACTTTACCTTCGATTCCATTTTCTGCTGTAACAGTTAATGTCACTTTACCTTCCGGTTTTTTCACAATAATCTGTGCGCGTCCTCCAAACAGCTCTGTCACGCCTTCATTGAAGTTATAATTTGGTTTAGGATTCCCGCTTCCAAATCCAAGCACTTCCACTTCTCCGTCAACAGACAGTGTGATTTTCTGATTGTCATCTGCCACCAATACACTATTCTGATCACGCATTTCAACTTGAACATAAACAAGTTCCTGCTTTGTGTTCTTTAATCCAACATACTCTTCTTTCTCTACACAAAGTGTTCTTTCACACCCTGCTGTTACGAGCTCATTTCTTCCGATTTCATGCCCGTTTTCATAAGAAATTGCTGTCAATATTCCAGGTTCATATGTTGTCTCAAATAATGTACGGAATCCGGCCTCTTTTCCGGCTGCTTTTTTGCCAAGAGAAGTTCCATTTAATAACAGTTCTACTTCATCACCCTGTGCATATACTTCTACGATAGCAGGCTTTCCTTCCATACCATCCCAATTCCAGCTTGCAGCAGCATCACTGATAACCCAAGGCGTCTTAATCAAAAATTCTCCATAATGTGTCGGGTTCTGCACTGCAATATATGGTTTTTTGCGCAATCCGAATACCGCTTCTCTATAATAAGACGCAGGACGTCGGAAACCTGTAATATCAAAATCTCCCGGATATGCTAACTGTGCAGGAAATGCGGCTCCAAATCCACCTTCGCCCCATTTATATGCAGGGATTCCTACACCGGCCTCTCCTATATAATCCCATCCTGTCCAAGTGAAATCACCGATTACATGTGGCAAACGTTCTACCAGCTCCCAGTTTCTTGCAATCTCCGGTGGATAGGTCTCACTTCCTACAATGACACGGTTTGGATATGCTTTTCCATCTTGCTCATAACGTGCTGTCATATAATTATAGCCCGCAATATCCACACCTGCACAGGCCTTTTCCAGACGTTCACTAATAGTTTTATGTACAACAATTTCGTCCATATGCCCATCCATCAAAGACATAAAGTCGTTAACATTTCCATCTATTTTACCCTCTGCACTCAAGCCCGCGACAACATCTGCCACAATCTGATCTACTTTATCTCCTGCCGCAAATACACCATTGATAGATGCCAGCGTATATCTTGTATCATCTAAAGAACGAATCTTATCGCTTAATTCCTGACAAGTCTGTGCCCCTTTATCTGTCCCAATCTCCGGAATCTCATTTCCTACAGAATATAACACAACCGATGGATGATTGTAGTCTTTTCTCACCATGGCAGTCACGTCTTTCTCCCACCATTCCTGGAAATACAATCCATAATCGTAGTTGGATTTGAGACGATTCCACATATCAAATGTTTCATCCATAACATACATACCAATCTCGTCACACGCACGAAGCATAGCCGGTGCCATTGGATGATGAGACATACGGATTGCATTAAATCCAGCCTCTTTCATTTTCAGAATCTGACGATACTGAGCATCTTCATAAGTAGCTGCTCCGAGAAGTCCACTGTCGTGATGAATGCAGCCGCCACGTAAATTTACAGTCTTGCCATTAACACGGAATCCACGTTTTGCATCAACCGCAAGTGTACGGATACCAAATGTATCAACCGCCTCATCTAACAGCTCTTTTGCTTCTGTATTCTCATATACTTTTGTCTCAAAAGTGTAAAGTTTTGGATTCTCTGCACTCCAAAGCTTTGGATTTTCTACAAGAATTCTCTGTTTCAGCGTTCTGTTTTCTCCGGCAAATATTGTTGCCGATGTACACTCTTTCGCAACTACATTTTCCTCATTATCTTTAATTACTGTCTCTATAACCAAGTCCTGTGGCACCGCTGTTTTATTTTCCAGTTCTGTTGCCACTCTCAATGTCGCATATGCGTCATCCGCATTTTCTGTCTTAACCTGAACACCTTCAGGCACAATATGCGTAAGACCAGATTCCAGAAGATACACATCTCGATAAATTCCAGCACCTGAATACCAACGGCTGTTTGTCATCGCTCCGGCACGCACCTGCACACGGATTTCATTGTCTTCTCCGTATTTTAAGAAGTCATTGAGCGGTGCATAAAATGTTGTATAACCGAACGGACTCTTAGCCGCAAGCTGTCCATTCACATATACAAATGCGTTCATGTACACTCCCTCAAACTTTAATGTCACTGTTTTTTCTTTATATTCTTCCGGTGCATGAAGCATTTTCACATAAGTGTAAATATCTCCATCTCTAAAACCAGTATTTCCTCCGTTTAAACTATCCACATGTGCCGGTTTTTCAATCATTGCATCATGAGGAAGAGTGATATCTCTTGCAATTTCCGGGATGTCCCAAACCAATGCAAATGAATCTTTATCTACCCAAAATTTCCAATTATCATTCCATTTCTGCTCTATCATCTATCTTTCCTCCAACATTAATTTTCCATCTTTTAAAACAACCGTTCTGAAAATTGGTCTCTCTTTATATTTATCATTCGGATAATGCAACGTAAATTTCATACTATCATCATCTTTATACAACATGCCATGACCACCATTCTCCGGGAACAATGGCTCTTCCAATTGTCTCCATGGTCCTTCCACCTTACCGCTATCTGATACTGCTACTCCAACCGCATATCCACAAGTGCTCCAGCTCGACCATGTCATATAGAGCTTCTCATCTTCCATCTTCATCACACATGGCCCATCCGTAAAGTATACGTCTCCGTCCATTCCAAACTCTGCTTTTGCAAATGGAACCGGCTTCGCCCACACTGCCTCTGCCGCAGAGAATAATGTCACCGGCTCTCCCTCTGCCTGTTTTAAATCCGATGACATTTTCAACAGACACATATCTCCATCCGGCGTATCTTCAAAAGAATGTGAGAAAATCAAATATGGTACTCCCTGTTCAATGTATACTGTTCCATCAATACATGCCCAATCCTCTGGTGTAATCCGTTCACTGTACACTTCAAAAGGTCCTGTCGGATGTTCTGAACGTAATACATAAATTCCTTTTTTTCTGTCCGAACCCCCAAGCGTTGTAATCAGATAAAATGCCTCTTCATAATAAATACATTCCGGTGCCCAGTAATTCTGATCTGCAAAAAAGCCTTCCGGTCTGTGGAAAATCTCAATCGGACCTTCCCAATTTTCCTTATCTTCACTCACGTAACAATCAAACCCATCTGCCGGTCCCCAGCAGGTTGCACTTCTTGTTCCATATAAATAATATTTACCCTCATGAACAAGGATATATGGGTCACGAATATTGATTTCTGTTGTTTTCATCACTTTGCTACTCCTTCACTTCAAATACATATGTTCCAGCTTCCAGCTTTTGTAAATCCATTCCTTCTACAAGAAATTCCGCCTCTGCATCAAACGGAACTTCCACGCGATATACAACTTTGTCGCCTTCACATTTCCAACTGCTCTTATAACCCCCCGCTGCAGTATCCAATATACATTCTGCATATCCCAGACGTTTGTCCGCATGAGGTGCAATCACAGCTTTCTTAAATCCGGCTTCAACAGGTCTGATACCACACACTTCTCCATACATCCAGGCTTCGATACTTCCGTAACTATAATGATTCAGACTGTTCATACCATCCTTATTTAAATGTCCATCCGGCATAACCGAATTCCAACGCTCCCAAATTGTAGTAGCTCCCATGTTCACGCTATACAACCACCCCGGATATTCCTCATTGAGCAGTAATTGTACTGCTATATCATGATGTCCTGTCTCAGTAAGTGCCGGACACAACATCGTTGTTCCGACAAATCCTGTATTCAGATGTCCATGATTCTCCTCAACTCTTTGTGCCAGTACATTTCCTTCCTGCTGTCTTGCCTCTTCGGTTGGATTTAATTCAAACATGATTGCAATTGCGGAACCGGTCTGTGTCTTGCAGTTACACAGTCCATTTTCATCAAAGTAAGTTGCCCGAATCGCTTTCAAAATCTCACCTGATAATCTCTGATATTCTTCTGCCTCCTCGGCTTTACCTATAATCTCCGCTGACGCTGCAACAATCCTAACATCTTTATAATAATAAGCACTTGCAATATAAAGTGGATCTGTAGCACCAAATGGCCCTGGCTGTTCATTGTCCAGTGCCAGCCAGTCAGCAAAATGAAATCCATTCTTAATCAAATGTGCACCACCAAGTGTTTCTTCTTTCTTTCGCTGACAATCCACCCATGCTTTCATACCCGGATAACACTCCGCAAGTAATGTCCGATTTCCATACTGTCGATATACATTCCATGGGATAATCACACCTGCATCAGCCCACGGGCACGAACCATGTTCTGATACCATTCCCTCCTTTAAACGAGGTACAACATTTGGGACCGAACCATCCAATATGCTTTGTTCTGCCCTCATATCCCACAAATATTTTCGATAGAATGCCGGCATATACATATTGTAGCATGCTGTTTCTGAAAAGATTTGTGCATCTCCTGTCCAGCCAAGACGTTCATCACGCTGCGGGCAGTCTGTCGGTACATCCAGAAAATTGTCTTTCTGTCCCCACAATGCATTGGAGAACAACTGATTTACTTTACTGTCACCGGTTGTAATATCTCCAATCTGTTCAAAATCACTTCTTAGATGATATGCTGTAAATGAAATCTTAGTAATCCATTCTTCCGTAACATCTTTTCCATCCAAAGATTTGATTTCTACTTTCATATAACGGAATCCATAGAATGTGAAATGTGGCCTTCCATGTGCTTTTTTCCCGTTTGAGATATAAGTAAACTCTGCCTTTGCAGTTCTTAAATTTTCCCGATAGAAACATTCATCCTGAAGAATTTCCGATGCAGACAATGTCACTGTCGTTCCTTTTGAAAGTTCTGCGTCAATCTCCACCCAACCGGTCAGATTCTGTCCGAAATCCAATACCATTTCCTTCTTCGGTGTCTGAATGAGTTCCGGATGGAATTCTTCTTGTTTCACAATTGGAAGACTATATCTGTCGTTAAGTTCTCCACATCGCTGTGGTCTGCGAACTGTAACCGCTTTCCATGCAGAGTCTTCGCCTTCTGCCTCTCGCTGTAATTCTTTTTTTATAGAAGTTTCAATCCTGGCATCGTAAACTTCTCCGTCATAGATGTTACTCTCCAAAATCGGTGACTGACGATATTTCCACTCTTCATCGGTGCAGATTATCGGCTGTGCTTCGTCTCCAATATATAACTCTCCGATTGCACAGCAATATTCTCCATACAAATTCGTATAACCACCATCAAATCCAAGTCTGCCTTTGAACCACCCTTTTCCAAGCCAGATTTGAATGTCATTCTTACCTTCCTGCAAATATTCTGCCACATCATAAGTCTGTACCTGTAAATGAAAATCATAAGAGTGATATCCCGGAGCCAAATACTCTTTTCCGACCTTTTTTCCGTTGATATATACTTCATATACTCCCAGACCACACATATATAATCTTGCGGATTTATTCACATCCTCCGGACCTGCTTCGAAAGTTTTCCACATAATCGGATGGATATCCTCATCTTCTGTCTGCGGTGCAATCCATTTGGCTTTCCAGATTTCTTTCATTTTACCGGTTTCAAAATAAGACTCTGCTTTTGCACTTTCTCCATTGTCTGCTTTTACTTCCACACTCCATGTATAACGTGTTCTCGGTTGCAGCTCCAAGTTCACCTGATAATCCATGCTGCCTGCCTTCTCATCTTCTCCGCTGTCATAGATTTGCTTTTCTCCCTGAAAGATTTGTATTCTGGCAAACTGCATTTTTTTTGCACTTCCCGCCTCTTCCACTTTCCACGAAAAACTCAGTGGTTCTACTTGAAATCCTAATGGATGTTCCACGTTATTTACTCTTAATTGGCTGATTCTCATATCGTTATACTTCCTTTTTGTTTCATACAATTGTTTACTCTAAAATAAGTGTACCGAAACAAATATAGAAAGTCCATGTTGTTTCTTTTTGAGAATCCGACATATTATTAGATAATATTTTATTCCCTTACACCTTCTTGTTATATGTATAGCAAGAAAATGAGCCTGCAATTTTCACCTAAAAATTACAGACTCATTTTATCCATTCTCATACTATTTTATTAAGCTAATACTTTTCCTTCCGGGAACAGTGTACGGAACACTTTTCTTACAAGCGGTCCTGCAATTAACAACTGCAATGGCAATGCAACTATAAAGTTCTTCGGAATATTGGTAAGCCAGATAATTCCAATCTGACTCCACATTCCCTGACTTATAGCAACTTCAAATGCTCCATATAATGACATGATAATTACCATCGGGATAACCATACAGCAAGATACACTAATTGCAATCTTCAATCCATTATCACCAGGTTTTACAAGAAAACGGAATGCAAAGCCTTTCGCAGCTTTCGATACTACAAACCAGTCGCAGCACATTGCAAAAATATATGCAATCGGAAATCCCAGCCATGCCTGCTGCACTGACTTCATAGACAGACCTCCCATATGAAGCGAAACATTATAAATACTCATTACAAAAACCATTGTAAAACACATCATGATCGTAAAAATTAAACTCTCTCTCTTATTCTGTGGCATTTTTCTCCTCCTAATCCAGACAGCTTATTTCACGGTATCATTTCAGACATTTTGCAGATGCTTTTTCATGCAGATATCCCTGCCATGAAACTTTCTCGACAAAAAACGAGTGCTGTTCCAAACTTTCGCTTGAACAGCACCCGCCGTTATTTCACTACCATTTGTACTAAAATTATTATTTTTTCAACGTGAACTATTATAGCAAATTTTTTTGAATTGTCAAGAGACTCTTGCTATTTAGTTCACGACATCCACAAGCAAGAAAAAGACTATGCACTCCTGCGGGAGCTTCGTCGGGCAAGCCCGATTCCAATTCGCTGGATTGCATAGTCTTTTTCTTGACCGATGTATCTGCAACTTGCTTTTTTTCGAACTTGCAGATACTTTTCAGCCTGCCTGTCATGTAAATTGCATCTACATCTTGCCTTTTCTGGGATTTAAAGATACTCCCTTCGCAAATTTTGCATCTACATCCTACGTTTTCGATAACGTGAAGATGCTCCTCAGTAAAATTACGCATCTTCAACCTACTCTTTCTATACCTTGCAGATGCTCTCCAGTAAAATCACGTATCCTCAACTTGCTCTTTCAATTCTTTGCGGATGCTCTCCATCAAAATTTTGCATCTTCAATTTCCGAAAATCCACTATCGCAGATATCGTCGCTCAATATCCTTTGTTGCTATTCACTTCACAACTTGAGCCAATACATTACTTACAAAAAAATTGATATAAGAAATTCGAGCGAATATGA